>Ga0105249_10000142_pt1 | contig 92745 bp, 71 predicted proteins | sample KBSS44metaG_FD_81522 | JGI IMG/M metagenome (GOLD analysis project Ga0105249, IMG submission 81522) | Switchgrass rhizosphere microbial communities from Kellogg Biological Station, Michigan, USA - KBS S4-4 metaG | ecosystem: Host-associated > Plants > Roots > Rhizosphere > Soil | place... | reverse complement strand
TGGTGGATTCAAGTTTCAATTGCAACAACTTGATCCATGCGTCTGCGCCAGAGGCGCAGTGGCAAGGTAGCCAGTGGCAAGCGCGCAGCGCGCGGCCACTGGGACATCCGAAAACGAAAAGGGCGCCCGGCAAGGGCGTGCGGAATATCAGGAGTGCCGTTACCTCCCGGCGCCCGTGCGGGGCGCAATCAAATTGGGGATACGGATCCAGTGGCCGCGCGCCGCGTGCTTGCCACCGGTTACCATCCTTCCGCGCCTGCCGGCGCGAGGAAACCACAACGGCAACCGGCTGGGTTTCGCAAGCTGAGTCAATGGATCAATTTCAACTCCATTGGTTGCACTTCTAAATTGAATTCGCGAAATGAAAAATAATGAAAAATAACAAATGGAAAATGAAACGGAATGACCCGTTTCTCCGACTACGTGTCTTGCATCACAATCGATGCAGACGAAACCGATGAATCAGCCTCTCTTATCTGCGCTCTTCGACAAGCCTGAGCGGCGGCCGCTGACGGTTTCAGAACTAACCGGCGCGATTCGCGGCGCGCTGGAATCACGATTTGCTTCGGCTTGGGTGGAAGGCGAGATCTCAAACTTTCGCGCGCACTCCTCCGGTCACTGGTACTTCACCTTAAAGGATGAAGGCGCCCAACTTCGCGCCGCCTGTTACCGCACCAACAATCAACGGATAAAGTTTCGCCCGAGCGATGGCTTGCAGGTGCGGGCGCGAGGTCGCGTTTCTGTCTACGAGGCCAAGGGCGAATATCAGTTAATAGTTGACGCGCTCGATCCGGTTGGCGCCGGGGCTTTGCGATTGGCGTTCGAACAAACGAAAGCCAGGTTGCAAGCCGAGGGCTTATTCGCGGCGGAACTAAAAAGGGCTCTACCAATCTTTCCTCGCCGCATTGGAATCGTGACCTCCGGTTCCGGCGCCGCCCTGCGCGATATTTTGAACGTGATCTCGCGGCGCACGCGCACGGTGCATGTGTTGTTTGCGCCCGCCCGGGTGCAGGGAGAAGGCGCCGCGCACGAAGTGGCACGAGCGGTCGCTTTCCTCAATGAGTATCAGAGCCGCGTCCTGCGCGAAGGACGGCTGGATGATGCGATTGACGTGATGATTGTCGGACGCGGGGGCGGCTCGGCGGAAGACCTCTGGGCCTTCAATGAAGAAGTCGTCGCGCGCGCCTTTCGCGCATCGCTCATTCCGGTGATTTCGGCGGTGGGCCATGAAACGGATTTTACGATCGCAGACTTTGCCGCTGATCTGCGTGCACCCACTCCGTCGGCGGCCGCGGAACTGGTGGCCGCGCGCGAAGACGAGATCTGCAATCTAATTGGTGACCTGATCCGAAATCTTTCCCGGCTGGTTCACTATCGTATTTCAGACTCCCGCGCGCAGGTGCAGAGCTTGACGATGTCGCCGGCTTTCAACGATGTGCGAGGGCGTCTGCACCAGGCGCTGCTCGCCACTGACGATGCCGGTCATCGTCTGGAAACTGTGATCAGTGGCATGATGCAGAAAGTCCAGCGGCGAATGGATGCTTTGTCGCACCGGCTTTCTCCGGCGCAACTAAGAAGCCACGTTGCTGCCAATCGCGCCCGCTTCGATCAGGCGGAGCGAGCGCGTGATGCGGCCGTGCTGGGCCTGGTCGAAATAGCGCGCGGCCGGCTGGGTTTGGCCGCAGCGGCCCTGGACGCGATGTCGCCGTTGGCGGTTTTGGAACGAGGCTATGCCATTGCGCAGGACGGAGACGGGCGTGTGGTCCGCGAGGCGACCGCAGTTTCGGCGGGAGATGCCCTGCGGTTGCGATTGTGGAAAGGCTCATTGAATTGCCGGGTGGAAGGACCTGAAGACGTTTAGAAAGCGTATACTAAGCCCATGAAAAGTCAGGAAGCGCCGCAGAAAAACTTCGAGTCGTCACTTGAGGCGTTGGAGAAAATTGTGCGCGAGCTGGAACAGGGTGAATTGCCGCTGGAGAAAAGTCTCGAGCTTTTTGAGCAGGGCGTGCGCCTCTCCCGCGAGTGTCAGGAGCGGCTGAACCAGGCCGAGCGGCGGATAGAAATTCTCTTGCGCGACAGCGACGGCAGGCCGGCGCCGCGGGCCTTCGAAGAAGACGAAGACACAGAGGACGAGGCAAAGGATAATGCAGACGTCTTCTGAAGCAGGACATGCTGTCGCCGCCAACGAAGCCACACTTTTCTTAGCCGAATGCCGGCCGCTGATAGATACCGAGCTGGACCGGCTACTTCCCGCTGAAACAACTGAACCTGCCCGAGTTCACGCTGCCATTCGTTGGAGCGTTTTCGCCGGAGGAAAGCGCTTGCGTCCGGCGCTGATGCTCGCGACTGGCCGAACTCTTGGCGCGCGCGAGGCGGATCTGGTGCGGACGGCGTGCGCGCTGGAAATGATTCACACGTATTCGCTGATCCACGACGACCTGCCGTCGATGGACAACGATGATCTGCGCCGCGGACGGCCCACCTGTCATATCCGATTCGACGAAGCGACGGCGATCCTTGCCGGCGATGCGCTCCTGACCCTCGCATTCCAGACAATTGCCGAAGACGATCATTTGCGATCGGAAGATGCCGTGCGGATCGTCGCCGAAGTCGCGCGCGCCTCAGGCACACCCGATGGCATGGTAGGCGGTCAGGCCTACGATCTGGCCGCGGAGTCAGGGGCCGTGACGGGCGCGGAGCTGGAACGAATTCATCAACGAAAGACCGGCGCCTTGATGGGAGTCGCAGTTCGCTGCGGAGCGATCATCGCCGGGGCGAGTGAAGCGGAACTTTCGGCCCTGTCGCATTACGGGGCGCAGCTCGGCTTGCTGTTTCAAATTACGGATGATCTGTTGGATGTGACAGCGACGGTTGAAGATTTGGGAAAGACTCCAGGCAAGGACGCGCGCGCCAGGAAGGCGACATATCCGGCCTTATACGGAGTCGAAGCCACCCGCGAATATTTGATGAGCGCTTATCAGGGTGCGTGCGTGGCGCTTGAGGCAGTAAGTCAGTCCACGCAGTTGTTGCGTTCCATTGCAGATTTCATTGTCGAGCGGCAAGTATGAGGTTAGCCGGCGAGCTGCCTACCAATCTTCACGCGCAATATATTGTAAAACCGATTTGATGGAAGTGACGAAGTAGTTGCCGTCGTGCTTGATGACGGGAAGATGACGATAGCGGCCGAGCGACATTTTGTTTAGCGCCGCCGCGATGGAATCAGTCTCGCGCAAGGTTTCTGGATTCGGGCTCATCAAATCTTTCACTGGAAGATCGCTCACGCCGGCATGATCGCCGGTCATCCTGGTGAGCACGTCGTGTTCGGTGAAAATCCCCTTCAACTTGTTGTCCGTCGTATCTACCACCAGGACGCAGCCGGCGTGGGCTGTCTTCATGCGACGCACGACATCAATTGCCGCCGTGTCCGGCGAGACAAAGAGAGTTTCCTCCTGCTGCAGCCGGCGCAGATCGTCCTCCATCACTGAGCGGGCCAAACCGGCGGCGGTATCAACGCGAGGAACATCCAGATCGCGAAACGGCGCCAAACAATTATCGCACCGGTCGTTGCCTTCCAGATTGTCGTGACCACAAGACGGACAAATCATCGTCGCCCCTCAGATTGCTAATTGGAGAATTCTGATTGCGGACCATTCAGAGGCAAAATGCGGAATTCGGATTGCGGACTGCTGGTTATCCGATTTGCAAATCCCCAATCCGAATTCCGCAATCCGCATTCCTAGTCGACCACCCAGGTATCGCCGCTGTTGATTAGTTTTTCCAAACTGCCTGGTCCGAGTTTGGTAATGGCCGCGTCGATCTGGTCCGACATCATGTCTTCGTAGGTCTTGCGCTCTACGGCGCGAAAGATGCCGACCGGTTGCGGGAAGTTCGGTTGCTCCATACGCGCCAGCATGAACGCCACCGAGGGATCCGGCAGGTAAATGTCGTGTACCAGGATGTCGCTCTCAGTAATTCCATTCTCGCCAATCGTAACCACTTCCGGGTGCGCGCCGTTCATACGAATACCGTGTTGCCGGTCTTTGCCGAAAAGCATTGGCTGGCCATGCTCCAGATACAGCACCCGCTCAGAACGAACACTTCGTTCGGCGAAATAATCGAACGCGTGGTCGTTGAAGATGTTGCAGTTCTGATAGACCTCGACAAAGGAAATGCCCTTGTGCCGGGCTGCCGCCTGGACCACCGAGCCGAGATGTTTCACGTCGATATCGATCGAGCGGGCCACGAAGGTTGCTTCGCTGGCAATCGCGAGCGACAGCGGATTGATCGGATAATCGACCGCGCCGACCGGGCTCGACTTGGTCTTTTTGCCGAACTCGGACGTCGGACTGTACTGGCCCTTCGTCAGGCCGTAGATGCGATTATTAAAAAGGATGTAGTTCAAATCGAGGTTGCGGCGAATGGCATGCATAAAATGATTGCCGCCGATTGAAAGCGCGTCGCCGTCACCAGTGATCACCCACACGCTCAACTCCGGATTGGCGGCCTTGATGCCGGTAGCAATCGCGGGCGCCCGGCCATGAATGCTGTGAAAGCCGAAGGTGTTCATGTAATAGGGGAAGCGCGACGAGCAGCCAATGCCGGAGACAAAGACGATCTTCTCGCGCGAGATGCCAAGCTCAGGCATCACTTTCTGGACGTTGTTAAGAATCGCGTAGTCGCCGCAGCCCGGACACCATCGCACTTCCTGATTGGAAACGAAGTCGGCCTTCGCCAATTTCGCCGGCGCGACGCCGCCAGAGGTCGACGAACCGGTATCGCTCTCGGCCGAGATACTCGTCTCAGCTATTGGCTTATGACCATTGCCATTTGAACCATTACCGTTGGTACTCATTCTTGCTCCTTGCTTTGGATCGCTTTGCTAGATCTTGAATAGTTCGCTTATAGAAAACTGAAATCCCGGAATTACGTCGCCCCCGTCAAGCATGTCCTTTTGGGTCAAAGTTTTGCTGAATCTGTGCCTTGTATTTCCAGGTTAAGCATCTGATGCAGACTGCGGGCAGGGATGCCCGCGCTCCCTCTATAAATACTCTTCGACCTTGCGTACGATCTCGCGAATCTGAAACGGCCGTCCTTTAACTTTTGAGAACGCCACGGCGTCAACCAAAAACTTCGCTCGAATCATGGTGCAAAGTTGGCCCAGATTCATCTCCGGCACGATCACCGTTTCGAAACCTGCTAAGACTTCGCCCAGGTTCTTTGGGAACGGGTTGAGATAACGCAGATGCGCGGCCGAAACGCTCTTGCCTTCCTGCTGCATTTTTTCGACCGCCGAGGTGATTGAGCCGAACGTAGAGCCCCAACCCAACACCAGCACCTTGCCGGTCTTTTCCCCAAAGACTTCCACCGGCGGAATCTCGTTCGCGGCACGATCAACTTTTTCCTGGCGCAAGAGCACCATGAAATGATGGTTCTCCGGATCGTAATTCACATTGCCGGTCATGTGTTGTTTTTCGATGCCGCCGACGCGATGCTCCATCCCCGGTGTTCCGGGAATCGCATAAGGCCGCGACAATGTTTCCTCGTCACGCGAGTACGGCATGAAGTTCGCCGGGTCCGTCGTGAATTCAATATTGATCTTCGGCAGCTCGCTGATTTCCGGCAGCGCCCAGGGTTCAGCGCCGTTAGCCAGATACCCATCCGATAGATAAAAGACTGGGACCATATAACGGAAAGCCAGTCGCACCGCCTCAATCGCCATGTGAAAACAATCAGCCGGTGTGGCCGGCGCAATCACAATCGCCGGACACTCGCCGTTGCGGCCCCAGACGGATTGGAAGAGATCGGCTTGCTCGGTCTTGGTGGGCAAGCCAGTCGAGGGCCCCCCGCGCTGGACGTTAATGATTACCAGCGGCAACTCAGTCATCACCGCCAAGCCAATGGCTTCCTGCTTCAGCGCGACACCCGGACCGGACGTACCGGTCAGACCGATATGGCCCGCGAAACTGGCGCCAATCGCGGCGCAGACCGCAGCAATCTCATCTTCAGCCTGAAAAGTTTTCACGCCGAAATTCTTGTGGCGCGCGAGCTCATGCAGAATGTCGGAAGCCGGCGTGATCGGATACGAGCCATAAAACAAAGGTCGTCCCGCCAACTGCGACGCGGCCACGAAGCCGATAGCCGTCGCTTCGTTGCCGGTAATCTTGCGATATTTGCCCGGCGTGATCCGGGCCTTCTTGACTTTGTAATGCGTGGTGAAGACTTCCGTGGTGTCGGCAAAGTTGTATCCGGTCTTCAGCACAACCTCGTTCGCCTTTGCCACTTCCGGGTTCTTGCCAAACTTGTCATTGATCCACTTGATGGTGTTGTCCATCGGGCGGTCATACAGCCAGTAAAGTACGCCGAGCGCGAAGAAGTTTTTGCAGCGATCCATCTCCTTGCGCGAGAGCTGCACCGTGCCCTTCAACGCATTCATGTTCAAGGTCGAAATCGGGAGCTTATGAACGCGATAGCCCTTCAGCGTGCCATCTTCCAACGGGTTTGATTGATATGCCGCGTGGGCCAGATTCTCTTTGGTAAACTCGTCGGTGTTGATGATCAGCGTCCCGCCTTCTTCCAAATCCGACAGGTTAACCTTCAAGGCCGCGGGATTCATTGCCACCAGCACGTTCGGTTGATCGCCCGGCGTGCGTATGTCCTGGCTGGAAAAGTTCAACTGAAATCCACTAACGCCGGGCAAGCTGCCGGCGGGCGCGCGAATTTCTGCCGGAAAGTCGGGCAAGGTGGAAATGTCATTGCCCATCACCGCCGACGTATTGGTGAACTGCGTGCCGGTCAATTGCATGCCGTCACCGGAATCACCGGCAAAGCGAATGGTGACAGTCTCCAATTCCTCAAAGTCTTTATTAAGATGGTCTACCGGGGGCTCGATAACAGTGCTCATATTTTGATTGCGGAATGCGGATTACGGAAGGCGGATTCATCGGTGCGGGTCTTGAAAATCCGCATTCCGAAATCCGAATTCCTCAATCGCATCACCCTCCTTCTTCAGTGTCCATTACCTGCGCCGCATTCGGCGGCAAGTTCATAGTCGTTTTAGGATGGCTCTCTGCCAGATAAGAAATAACGTCGAAGACGGAAATTGAGCCGACGAGTTTTCCCTCATTGACGAGCGGAATATTGCGATAACTCTTTTCGTTCATTATTTGAACGGCGTCGCCGATGGTGGCGTCCGGGGCCAGCGTGGAAACTACCGGGGACATCCATTTGCTGACTGGCTCGCTCAGGTCGACTGGCTCGCCTATCACTTTGGTCAGCAGATCGCGTTCGGTAAAAATTCCGACTACGCGGTCACCCTCACAGACGATCGCACAACCGCCTTCATCCTTTTTCATCAACTCGATCGCCGTGGATAGAGGCGAGCCCGGCTCGACACAGACGTAATCGTCTGTTTCCAGCAAACTTACTTTGTGTTTCCGAATGCCGGGTGCAGCTTCGCCTTTTGTTTCCGTCTCAGCGGCTTGTTTCTGACCGGCGCTGTCCTGGTTGGTGAACATGAATGACGAGTAGATTCAACTGCCAATGTTTTGACGTTAGCGAAATTGTACCAGCAAATCACAGAAGCAGGAATCGACCTGGCTATCGATCACGGCGTGGTCTGGGAAAGTTGGGATAAGTGCAAAGTCTGTGCCTGCCGCAAACGCGCTATTTCAGTGAAGCGGCCGAATGGATTTGGGGAAGCTGAACCTTCGATGTGCGAAGAATTACGCACCTTTCTCAACTGCCCTGGTTAGATGGCGCGTTCGTCTTTTCCCGCGCTCACTTTTTTACATTGGGCGAGAATTCGGAGAGTTCTTCAATGATGCCGGGCAGTAACTTCACCACGTGATCTATCTCTTCCGCCGTATTAAAACGCCCGAGCGAAAATCGAATCGAACCCCGCGCTACTTCGTAAGGAATGCTCATCGCGCTCAGCACTGCTGACGCCTCGTGACTCTCAGAGTTGCAGGCGGATCCGGTGGAAACACAGACATCCGCAGCGTCCAAGTGCCGCAGAATACTTTCGCCTTCCAGAGACTCGAATGAAATGTTGGATGTGTTTGGCAAACGCTTCGAGCGATCTGGGGTACCGTTCAACCTAGCGATCGGTATGCTGTTCAGAATCTGATCTTCTAGGTTGTCACGCAAGTTATGAATGCGCGCATGCTCATCGTCATCCGCGTTAGCCGCCAGTTCGGCTGCGGCGCCGAGCCCCACGATGTAAGGCACGGCTTCCGTGCCGGCGCGCCGTCCCTGCTCCTGTCCGCCACCGATAATGAACGGCGGCAACTTCACGCCGTCACGTATGTAAAGTGCGCCAACTCCTTTCGGCGCATGAAACTTATGTCCGGAAAGAGAGAACAGGTCCACCGGCAATTCGCGCAGGTTGATTGGCACCTTGCCTACCGCCTGCACACCGTCAACATGAAAAACCGCATCGCAATTCTCGCGAATGATTTTTCCGATTTCTGCCATGGGGAAGAGGACTCCAGTTTCATTGTTGGCCAGCATCACGGAAACAATCCCGGTATCGGGGCGCAACGCCCGGCGCAAATCGTCGAGGTCGAGTTCGCCGGTGTGACTAACTTCCAGCCATGTCACTTCGCAACCAATTTCGGCCAGGTGTGTGCAGAGGTTGCGCACCGCTTCATGCTCGACCCGCGTCGTAATGATGTGTCGTTTGGTTGGGTTCTGTTCGAGGAAACCGCCGATGGCCCAGTTATCGGATTCTGAGCCACAAGAAGTGAAAACAATTTCGCTGGTATGAGCAGCGCCAAGCAGGACAGCAACCTGCTCGCGCGCGCGTTCAACCGCATAGCGCATCTCGCGGCCAAACGTGTGGGCGGAAGAAGGATTGCCGTAAAGCTCGCTCAGGTACGGTTGCATCGCCGCAAAAACCTCCGGAGCGACGCGGGTGGTAGCGTTGTTGTCGAGATAGATCATGAGCCGTAAACCGTAACCGAAGTGAGAGAATAGCAAACCGAGAACAGCGAATAGAAACGGGAACAGAAAACCAGAGATCTCTGTTCGCCGTTCACGGTTCACTGGTTACGCCGTTCGACAACGCAAGCGCATTCCGGCATAATTCCTTTCTAAAGTAACAACCACTTACCAATCTTGCTGTATTAAGCTTATTCAAATCGGAAGATTATGGCCCAGTTAACCGAAGAACTGATTTTGCAGACGTTACGACAGATCAAAGACCCCGATCTGCACAAAGACATCGTCACGCTTGGATTCATTCGCGACCTGAAGATCGATGGCGGCAACGTCTCATTTCGCATTGTGCTGACGACGCCGGCGTGCCCGGTGAAAGAACAGATGGAAGGCGAGGCCCATTCGCTGGTCGGTGCATTGCCCGGCGTCAGCTCCGTCAAAGTAACGATGGATGCCGACGTCCCCAAAGGTCGCGGCATTGGCGAAAAAGTTTCAATCGAAGGCGTGCGAAATATCGTTGCTGTCTCGTCCGGCAAAGGCGGCGTAGGCAAGTCGACCGTCTCAGTGAATCTGGCCGTTTCGCTTGCGCTCGATGGCGCGCGCGTCGGATTGATGGACGCTGATGTCTATGGGCCCAATGTGCCAATCATGCTCGGCGCCAGCCAGGCCCGCCCCGAAGTGGAAGGCAACAAACTAATCCCGATCGAAGCTTACGGGGTGAAGCTGATCTCAATGGGCATCCTGCAGCCGGGTGACAAACCATTGATTGTGCGCGGGCCGATACTGCATGGCTTGGTGAAACAGTTTCTCTCCGATGTGAAGTGGGGAGAGTTGGATTACCTGATCGTTGACATGCCACCGGGAACGGGCGACGTGCAACTTAGCCTGGCTCAGCTGGTGCCGGTGCAGGGCGCTGTGCTCGTCACCACTCCGCAGGAAGTTGCGCTGATTGATGTTCGCCGCGCACTGCGAATGTTTGAAACCGTCGCGGTTCCGGTGCTCGGCATCGTAGAAAACATGAGCTACTTCATCGCGCCTGACACCGGCAACCGTTACAATATTTTTGGTGAGGGCGGGGGCCAGCGCTTAGCTGCACAGTATGGCGTGCCTTTCCTCGGTTCGGTGCCGTTGGGCATCGAGGTCCGTGAGGGCGGCGATAAGGGCGTGCCGGTAGTTGTGAGCCAGCCTGAATCGCCCCAGGCGCAAGCATTTAGGAAGGTAGCAGAAGAGGTCGCACGCCAGGTTTCGATCGAGGCAATGAAGCCTGAGCTTGTTGTTTTGGGCAAATCTCAGTAAGATCGCCATTCTTGGTTTAGGATCAGGAATAAAGATTTTGAGCGCAGTTTTTAAGGAGACGAATAAAAATGTCAGCAACAACCACCACTACGCCGGAAGTCAACAATACCCCAGCGGCGGGCGCGCCCCCGATGGCGATGAACGTCACCGACGCGGCGGTCGTGGAAATTAAGAAATTTATGGCCGGAGAAGAAGGACTGCCGGAGACGGCGGGATTGCGTGTGCGCGTGGTGCCGGGCGGCTGTTCCGGATTCCAATATAGTCTGAACATCGAAGAAGATTCGCGACAGGGCGATTTCGTGCTCGACGAAAAGGGCGTTCGCATGTTCGTCGATATGTTCAGCGCGCAGTATTTGAACGGGATTGAGATCGACTACGTGACCGGTGTGATGGGCTCGGGCTTTACCTTCAAGAATCCGAACGCGACGGGCGGTTGCGGCTGCGGATCTTCATTCACCGCTTAATACCCCAACATTTGCCGCCTGTCGCGATGGACGGGTGTTGAATGCCGATAACATCTAAGGGGCCGACAGAAATGTTTGTCCTACATCGTGAGGCCCGGCTTTTCCCAAAAGAATTGCCGGGCTTCTCTCTATTTAACGCGCTCGGTTCCCCTTGAAATGAAAATCGTCCTGGCCGAATCCCAGCAGGAGATAGAACAAGCTCGCGTTCTATTTGAAGAGTATGCGGCGGGGTTAGGCTTGAGTCTCTGTTTTCAGAATTTCGATCAGGAGCTGGCAAACCTTCCCGGGGCCTATGCGCCACCCACCGGCCGGCTGCTGCTGGCCTTCATCGACGACAAACTCGCCGGCTGTGTTGGCCTGCGGAAGATAGGCGAAGGCGTTTGTGAGATGAAGCGGCTCTTTGTGCGAACGGAATATCGCGGCTTGGGCTTGGGTCGGAAACTCATGAAGGCGATTATCACAGAGGCCCAGAGCATTGGTTACCAACAAATGCGGCTGGATACGCTCTCCGCGCAAATGCAGACTGCGATTGCCATGTATCGTGGGGTTGGCTTCAAAGAGATCGAGCCCTACTACAATAATCCAGTGGCCGGGGCGACGTTCATGGAGCTTGTTTTATAGCCGGGACCAATAGCGAAGCTCTTTGGAGTGCGGCGACCTGTCGCCGCTTTCCGGATATCACCTATCGCATCCTCGGTAACGGCACGAAAAAGCGGCGACAGGTCGCCGCACTCCAAAGAGCTTCGCTATTCTCCTTCGCTTCTTACTCTTGTCAGAAAGACTCTCTTCACACTATAAACATTACGCTCGTTCACCCCTGGTTTTCTGAAAGCCCGCTCGCGTCTCTATTACAAAAATGAAAGTTGCAACTACACTTCTGATTCTGCTGGCTCTCAGCTTCGGCGTTGATAGCACCCAGGCGATTAAGTCACCGGCGCCCAACCAGCTCTCCGATGTTGTTTTTAAGAACGGCAACATTTACACGGTTAATCCACGCCAGCCTCATGCGCAGGCCGTGGGCGTGAAAGGCGATCGCATCATTTTTGTCGGGTCAAATTCCGCGGCAGCCAGGTTTGCCGGAAGAACGACTCGCGTGGTTGATCTTCACGGCGCAACTGTCACGCCCGGCCTGACTGATGCGCATCACCATCTTTCCGGCGTTGGTTTTCGCGAGATGACTTTGAACCTGGAAGGCGTGAACAGCCTCGAAACTTTCCTGGCGCGAGTTAAGGTTGAGGTCGATAGGGCCGGGCCTGGCAAGTGGGTGACAGGCCGCGGTTGGATCGAGACTTTCTGGACGCCGCCCACTTTTCCTACTCGTTGGGACCTCGATAAAGTCGCGCCGAATAATCCGGTAATTTTGACGCGGGCCGATGGTCATGGAACGGTGGTGAATAGTGCCGCGCTGAAAATTGCCAACGTCGATAAAAACACGCCGAATCCTTTTGGCGGTGAGATCTCAAAAGACGGCGCGAGCGGTGAACCCAACGGCATGTTGCTGGATGCGGCCCAGGGTTTGGTGCGGCGCCATGTCCCTCCGACATCTGCCGCCGATGCCGAACAGGCAGTGATCCTGGGAACCAAACGTGATGTGGAATTGGGCTGGACCCAGGTGCAGGATCCGGGCGGCAGTTATGCCGAGGTCGATATTTTTAAGAAGCTTTACGGCGAAGAAAAGATCAAACTGAGAATCTACAAAGCGCTATCAGCGCCCGGCCGGGAAGCCCACCGGCTCATGCAGGAAGGACCAATCATTGGTGCGTTTGGCAATCGCCTGAGTGTTCGCACGTTGAAATTGTATGCCGACGGCTCGTTAGGGTCGCGCAGTGCCGCGTTGCTGGCGCCTTATTCCGACAAGCCGGACACCTCCGGATTTCTGACGATTAAGGAAGAAGACTTACTGCCATTGTTGAAGGAGGCGCTGCGGAAAGGCATTCAGATTGAAACCCACGCGATCGGTGATCGTGGCAATCGTTTCATTCTGGATGGATACGAAAAGGCGCTCAAGAGTGTGCCGCCCGCTGCGCGCAAAGTTCGTCAGCCGCGCTGGCGGATCGAGCATTCGCAGATTATTAGTCCCGCTGACATTCCACGTTTCGCAAAGCTCGGGATAATTCCATCGATGCAGCCGTCACACGCCATCGGCGATCTGCATTTCGCGCCCGCCCGCCTGGGAATTGCACGCCTCGCGGGAGCGTACGCCTGGCAAAGCCTAATCAAGAGCGGCGCTATTGTCCCCGGCGGATCTGATGCGCCCGTTGAACGTGGCGAACCTATGATCGAGTTTTATGCCGCAGTCGCCCGCAAAGATTTGAAAGGATTTTCCGGGGAAGGCTGGCATTCGGAAGAAGCGGTGACGCGCGAACAAGCGCTGAAGATGTTTACCATCTGGCCGGCGTTCGCAGCCTTTGAAGAAAATCTGCGCGGCTCAATTGAAGTGGGCAAGCTCGCGGACCTGACCGTACTCTCCGCTGACATCATGAAAATCCCGGAGATGGAGATCCTGAAAACGCGCTGCGTGATGACCGTGATCGGCGGCGAAGTTGTTTATGAAAACCGGTAAATCCGCACGATGTTCCGTCTCTGGTCGTAAGATGAGTTTCCGTCGAATCTCACTTACAACGGCGCTGTTTCTCGCCTGCGCTTTTCCCTGTTTCGCTCAAGTATCCGCGCCCGCGCAACCTGCCATTAAACCGCAAAGCAGGTTAGTGCAAATGACATTGATTGCGACCGATCGCGCTAATCATTCAATTGAAGACTTAAAGAAGGAAGATGTTCAGATACGGTCGGGAAGCCAGCTCCGGCTAATCAATTTTCTTGAGCCAGACAAGCGTCCTATTGATTACGCAATAGTCATTGACAACACCGGGTCGTTTCGCGAGTTGTTAAAGCTGGCGGTCGAAGCGGCCGCAAAGATCATCAGCAGCAATGGGCCGAACGACGAAACGTTCCTGGAACGCTTTGTGAGCAGCGGCAAGATCGACACAGTTCGAGATTTTACCTCGGACAAAGCCAGCCTTTTAGATGGTTTGAATTCGCTCTATGCGGAAATGGGGCAATCTGCCGTGATCGACGCCGTTCACTTGGCGGTTAGTCATACTGCTGCACATAAGGCCGGGCCGAACAATCGCCGGCGTGCAGTGGTGCTGTTTAGCGACGGCGAGGATAGAGCAAGCTTTTATAATGATGAGAAACTCGCCAAACTGCTCCGCGAAAAGGACGTGCAGGTGTTTGTCATCGGAATCGTGAGCCAACTTAGTAAGGCCGAAGGGTTGATCCACCGCCCTAGTCCTCGGGTCAAAGCGGAAAAACTTTTGCAATTAATTGCTAACGAAAGTGGCGGACGCCTCTTCCTCTGCAAGGACAACCTGGAGTTGCTGGAGGCCGCCGCCGAAATTGCTCACGACCTCCACTTCCAGTATCTGATTGGCTTCGAGCCGTTAGCCGATGCCAACGATAAGAAGTTTCACAAAGTCAGCGTTAGTTCGATAGCCAGTCCTAATCGCGCCCTGAAGCTAATCGCGCGGCCCGGTTATGCAAACGGGGTCCCGGCCCCACTTCCCAAACCACCAGAGCAGAAATCACCATGACTTCAGATTCTTCCGCCTTCGATTCCGAGCGCCGCCGCTTTATCTCCCTGGCCGGTAAGGGGCTGGGATTAGCAGCGCTTTCTTCAAGCACGCTGGGATCCTTAATGAAGGAAGTTCAGGCGGCCGCTAAACACATCGCGCACCTGACGCCGGAAGATGCGGCTCAGGACGAAGATTTCTGGTTCACGATCCAAAACGCGTTTTCGGTAACCCGCGGCATTATCAATCTGAATAACGGCGGCGTTTCGCCAAGCCCACGCATAGTTACGGAAGCCCTGGTGCGTTACATCTGGCAACAGGAAGACGCCACGGCTTACACCATGTGGCAAATTCTGGAGCCGCAGTCGGAAACGATTCGCACCGGCTTGGCCGAGCTGTTTGGTTGTGACCGCGAAGAGATTGCGATCACGCGAAACGCTTCTGAGTCGCTTGAGACTCTCCTGCTGGGAATGGATCTGAAGTCCGGCGACGAAATACTGACGACCACGCAGGATTACGGACGCATGTTGACGACAGTGCGCCAGCGCGAACAGCGCGAAGGAATTTCGCTGCGGCTGATCAAGATTCCGATTCCGCCGCAAAACCTGAACGAGATTGCTGCCGCCTTTGAGCGAGCAGTAACCGCACGCACACGTCTGATCCAAATCGCACATCAGGTCAATATCACCGGCCAGATAACTCCAGTGAAAGCGGTATGCGACATGGCCCGCGCGCGCGGAATCGAAACTATTGTTGATGGCGCGCATTCTTTTGCACAGTTCGATTTCAAACAGAAAGATCTGGGCTGCGATTACTTTGGCACTTCGCTGCACAAGTGGCTTTACGCCCCGAAAGGCACCGGTCTGCTATACGTGAAGCGCGACAAGATTCAACACATCTGGCCGTTATTCGCAGCCGAGCAGAAGCAGGTTGCGGACATCCGAAAGTTTGAGGAGATTGGCACGCATTCGGCAGCGCCCAAGCTGGCCATCGGCGAAGCGCTGCTGTTTCACAACGGCATTGGCGGCAAGCGCAAGGAGGCCCGCCTGCGATACTTGTCCCGCTATTGGATGAACCGGCTGAAGGACGTGCCCAAAGTGCGGTTTAATACTTCATTCGATCCGGCACAGTCCTGCGCCATCGCGAACGTGCAAATCGAGGGCACGAACCCGTCGGCGGTGGGGAGTTACCTGTTTGCGACGCACCGCATCTTCACCACTCCGATCATTCATGAAGAGTTTCAGGGCCTGCGTATCACTCCAAATCTTTACACGACCCTGGGCGAACTAGATCGCTTTTGCCGCATCATGGAGAAAATTGCGCGCACTGGATTGCCGGCGGCGTAAAGACAAATTATCACTTCTTGACTCACCTGCGCCCCCCGTCCATAATCGTTTGCGAGGTTATTTAGCCCCGGAACACGCGTTTCGTCCCAGTTTTTCCAATACAGCCATGCTGGACCGCCGGTTGATTACCTGATGCCCGCGGCGCAATTTGAAACGGAGGGTGCCAAAGTGTCGAGCGACGATCTGGATAAGAGTTTACGCGAAGAAGTCGAAGCCTATATAAGCCGGCGACTGGGTTCCATGCAGGAAGAAATCTTTCGCCTGCAAAGCGAGCTCAATGAATCTTTCACGCGCCTGGTGGAACGCTCGACCGGTGAATCGATGTCCGACACGTCGGTGGTTTCCACCATCGCGGAGCATCTGCGCGCGGCGCACGAGCGCGGCGTCGAACAGGCGGCAGCGGAATCGTCAAAGGCAAAGGCTTCCAGCGATCTGGCCATCATCAAATCGGCGGTCGAAGAAATCCACGAACAGCATTCGCAGGCAGAGATACTTAACACGCTGGTGAACCGCGCTTCGTCATTTGCGCCGCGCATAGCTTTCTTCATAGTGCGAAACGAGAACGCAATTGGCTGGCGCGCGCGCGGGCTGGAAGGATCAGTAGGCGATGAGGCCGTCCGCGAGATCAACCTGCCGTTAACGGCCGACACTGTGCTGGGTGACGTAGCGCAATCGCGAACGTCGTGGAGCGGTACTCCGGGATCGAGATCTGAAAATCATCTCTTGTTGAACCGGCTGGGCGGTGATCCGCCGGAACGGATTGTGGCGGTTCCGCTGGTCGTGCGGGAAAAGACGGTCGCGGTCCTTTACGCTGACTCCGCCGCGATGGATTCGGACGCACTCAATCTGGAAGCGCTGGAAACTCTCGTCAGAGTCGCCAGTATGGCGGTCGAATTGTTGTCCGCCGGACGAGCTGCGAAGCCAGCCGCGCGCACCGAGGCGGCGGCACCAGCGCCGGCAGAAGAACAACGGGATGCGCCCGCGCCGGAACCGGCGATGGCAGAAGCGCCGCAGCAATATGAGCCGCAGGTTGAACGTGCGCCCGAACCCGAAGCGGAACCGGTTAGCGAAACCGCTGCTGAGCCCGAAATGGAGCGCGTCACAGATGAACCAGCCGGATCAGTGTCACCGGCGGCTGAACCTGTCGCTGAAACTTACGAGGTCCAACCAGCGGAGCCATCTGAACCCGCCGTCAGCAATCAATATGCGGCGCCATTGGGAACCTCGCGTCGTTGGGGTAACACCGATGCAGATTTACCGGTCGAAGTGGGTGAAGACGAGCGGCGTTTGCACAATGACGCGCGCCGTTTTGCGCGACTCCTCGTTTCAGAGATCAAACTCTACAACGAACAGAAAGTTAAGGAAGGCCGATCCGAAGGCGACATCTATGATCGGTTGCGAGAGGACATCGATCGCTCGCGGCAGATGTATGACAAGCGCGTCGCGCCGCCCGTAGCTGCCCGTTACGATTATTTCCATCAGGAGCTGGTGAACACTCTGGCCGAAGGGGACTCCGGAAAACTCGGCTCCAGCTATCCCGGGGAAATGGTTTCAGCGTAAGTTGGCACAGGATCCCGAACCGTTTAGAGGCGGGCTATCGGCCGCCTTTCCTGATGGATTGTGAATTTGGGCGGGCAGTAGCCCGCCTCTAAACGGTGGCGAGGTCAGTGGCGATACACTAACAAACAACAGGAGCACCAATGAGTCAGGCAAACCCGCAAGCCATGCCGGAGATAACCGCTACCGAACTTAAGCAGAAAATGGACAGCGGCGCAGACGTTCAGCTAATCGACGTGCGCGAAGCAAACGAAGTCGCTTACGCCAGCATTCCGAATTCAGTTCACATCCCGCTGGCGCAAATCGTGAACCGCATGTCGGAAATCGATCCCAACCGCGATACCGTTGTTCATTGCAAGATGGGCGGACGCAGTGCGCGGGCAATTCAGGCGCTGAAAGCGTCAGGCTTCAACGGCAATCTCACCAACCTCACCGGCGGCATCACGGCCTGGTCCAACGAGGTCGATCCCAGCGTGCCGAAGTATTAAGTCGTCTTTGAGGGGATACTCATGGCGCAAAGTAGGACAGGCATTTACTGCCTGTCCTATTTGTTTATGCCTTCGACCACGATTAACGGGTTCATCTTCGTGATGATCATTCCGGGCGTTACGTCGAGCCGGCAGGAAAGAGCGGGCTTGTCATCCGCCTGTCGTTGGTCTGCGGTGTGATACCAGACCTGACAGTTGGTGCAGTCGCCGTTCCAGCAGAAGTCTCCGTACGAAATCGTTTTCATGGACAGGAATTGAAAACATCGCAGTACGCGATTGTTTTCCGGGACTTCCACCTTTCGACCCAGTACTTCGATGGCAACAAGTTTTTCGTAAGGCTCGAACAGGTCGCTGTTGGTTGGCTGCGGCTGGTCAGCCGCGTGGGTCAGGCGGTCCGGCATGCGGGGCAGTATAGCTTAAGAAGCCGGTGCGCAAGAAAACGAAGTCAGTAGCACAGCGGCCCGTAGGGCGTAGGTGAATGACACTTTGAAGCGAACCTCGAGGGACTCACAAATACAGAATCGGGAGCGGCAGCGAGCGGGATTCGCTAACATTAGAACCTCTCGTTTTCAAACTCGGGCCCGGTCGCTACCGCTGCCGGTTCTGACTTTGTGTAGTAACGCTGCTAAACTATAACCCTGCGGAGGTACATCGGAAGTGTCAGTAGTTATCTATACCAAGCCGGGCTGTCCTTATTGCCAGCAAGCGCGCGACTTCTACAACTCAAAGGGCATTTCGTTTGCGGATTATGACGCGCAGAACGACCGCGCGCGCCGCAAAGAAATGCTGGCGTATTCGGGCGGCGATCCCACCGTTCCCTGCATCGTAGAAAACGGCGAGTACGTCGGATCGGGTTGGGGGAATCCTCCGCGTGGTTGAACGGTCCACGATTGATGGGCCGTGCGTCCTGAACCAAACCGCCAAAACAAAATAAGCATCCGGCGCGTAACTAACACGCGAAGTTTTCGGCCCTCTCGGTGTCTACACTCGCTGCGAATCAGAGATCCGAGACAACAGTTTTTCATCGACCAAAATGAATTGAGGAAAAGGACATGCGCAAGGCATTTGCCGTAGTCGTCACAATTCTTGCCGGAGTGTTAATCGTTTTCGCCAGCCAGAGCTTCACTCATAATGGAGAGAGTCCCAAGCCGCCCATGACTGAAAAGAATCCCAAGACCACGAAAATCCACGATCAGACCATGGTCGACAATTACTTCTGGCTGCGCGAGAAGACGAACCCAAAAGTTATCGCCCATCTCGAGGCCGAGAATGCCTATGCTGAGGAAGTAATGAAACCGACTACGGCGCTGCAGGCCGCGCTCTACAAAGAGATGCTCAGTCACATTAAGGAAACTGACGAGAGCTATCCTTATCGGGATGGCGATTACCTTTACTACTCGCGGACCGTGCAGGGATTGCAGTATCCAATCTATGCGCGCAAGCGGGGGACGATTGAAGCCAAAGAAGAAGTCCTGCTCGATCTGAACGAGATGGCAAAGGGGCTGAAGTATTTTGCCCTTAGTGCCTACGATGTAAGTGACGATGGCGACTTGCTGGCCTACTCCACCGACACCACTGGTTACCGGCAGTACACGCTGCACGTAAAGGACCTGCGGACTGGTCAGATGTTGCCGGAAAAGATCGAGCGCGTCGGGTCAGTGATGTGGGCGACCGACAATAAGACGCTTTTCTATTCCACTGAAGACGCGGTCACCAAACGTTCGGACAAGTTTTTTCGCCACGTAGTCGGCAGCGATAAAAGTGATTTGATTTACGAAGACAAGGACGAGTTGTTCGATGTCTACGGTGCCCGCACGCGTGACCGGGCCATGATCCTGATAGCGTCGGGCAGCAAGACTTCGACCGAGTACCGTTACATTCCCGCCGGCCGGCCCAACGATGCGCCGAAGATCATCCTGCCACGCGAACCAGACCACGAATATGCAGTGGACCATCGCGGCGATCTTTTTTACATTCGCACAAACCAGGGAGCGAAGAATTTCCGCCTTGTCACCGCTCCAGTGTCCGATCCCGGTAAAGCAAACTGGAAGGAAATAATTCCTCATCGCCCTGAGATCAAGCTCGACGATATCGATCTCTTTGCCGATCACCTGGTGGTGACGGAACTGGAGAACGGACTGCAACAACTTCGCATCGTCGATCTAAAAACCAACAAGTCGCACCGGATTGAATTTCCCGAACCGGTCTATACCGCCTCCGTCAGCAGCGCCAACATGGAATTCAATACGCGCACGTTGCGGTTTGCCTATCAATCTCTGGTGTCGCCCAGCTCGATTTTCGATTATGAGATGGACACCAAAACCCGTGTGCTGCGTAAGCAAACGGAAGTGCCGGGCGGTTTCGATCGCACCAACTACAATTCCGAACGTGTTTTTGCGACCGCCGCCGACGGCACGAAGATTCCCATCTCGCTGGTCTATCGCAAGGGTACGAAGATGGACGGCAAGAGGCCGCTGTTGCTTTACGGGTATGGCTCGTACGGCATCTCTATTAATCCCACTTTTTCTTCCAACCGCTTGAGCCTGTTGGATCGCGGCGTGATTTTCGCCATCGCGCACATCCGGGGCGGCGGCGAATTGGGCGAAGAGTGGCGCGACGCCGGACGCATGATGAAGAAGATGAATACCTTCACCGATTTCATCAGTTCAGCGGAATATCTGATTCAGCAGAAATACACTTCCAGCGATCGCCTCGTTATTCAGGGCGGCAGCGCCGGCGGACTCTTGATGGGCGCAGTCAGCAACCTGCGGCCCGATCTTTTCAAAGCTGTGGTCTCGCAAGTGCCGTTCGTCGACGTGCTGAACACGATGCTGGATGCAACGCTGCCGTTGACGACCAGTGAGTACATCGAATGGGGCAATCCAAATGAGAAGGCGGCCTTCGATTACATGAAGACGTATTCGCCCTACGACAACGTCGCAGCGAAGGACTATCCCACGATGCTGGTGAAGGTTTCATTGAACGATAGCCAAGTGCCGTATTGGGAAGGCGCGAAACTCGTGGCCAAGTTGCGCGATATGAAGACGGACAAAAATCCTTTGCTGCTGAAGGTGAATCTGGGCGCAGGCCACGGCGGCTCGTCCGGACGATACGATGCGCTCAAGGAGATCGCTTTCGATTATTCCTTCATGCTGTGGCAGATGGGACTGGCGAATTAACCGGACAAACATTGAAGGCCCCTCCCTCTGGGAGGGGTTTGGGGCGGGCTTACAGCCGCAACCCAATATAAGAAAGCGACGTGCGGCCTCGACGGCCGCGCGTCGTTCTTCGTTAGCGCAGTATCATCGTAAGGCCCTCCCCTGACCCCTCCCAGCGGGAGGGGAAACATCCGACTCTGTCACAGCGTTGCGCCGCGCGCCCCTTGGGAGTTAAATAGTCGCCACATGATTGGCGCCACTTTAGGGAATTACCGGATCCTCGAAAAAATTGGTGAGGGCGGACAGGGAACTGTTTACAAAGCCCTCGACACCAAGCTCGGCCGCCCCATGGTCGTTAAGGTTTTGCCCCCGGAGCTCACCGTCAAGGAAGCCAACCTCAAACGCTTTCAAAGAGAAGCGCAGTTGGCTTCGGCCCTGGACCACCCGAACATTTGCACCATCTTCGACATGAATGAGATTGGCGGTATTCATTTCATCGCCATGCAGTACGTCGACGGCCAGAACGTGCGGCAACTGGTTAACGGCCGCGCGCTCGACCTTCGCAGCGCTCTTTCCATCACTATTCAGGTGGCCGATGCATTGGCCACCGCGCACGCGCAGGGAATCATTCACCGCGACATCAAGGCCGGCAACGTGATGGTCAGTCGCACTGGCAATGTGAAAGTGCTGGACTTCGGGCTGGCAAAACTTCTCGATGATAGTCAGGCTGATACTTCTGGTATTCACCGCACCGACCTGACTGAACTCGGAATTCCTTACGGCACCGCGACCTATGCTGCGCCCGAACAGGCGCGCGGCGATCGAGTGGATTCGCGGGCTGACATTTTTTCCTGCGGCGTCTTGCTGTACGAAATGCTGACCGGCATCTGGCCCTTTCAAGGGCGCACCAGTGTGGATGTGCGACACGCTGTGCTGCACCAAGAGCCAAAACCGCTAGCCGAGGCCCGGCCCGGAACAACCCCCCCGCGGTTACAGGAGATACTCAATCGCGCGCTGGCCAAGGATCCGCAGGAGCGTTATCAAAAGATTTCGGATCTTCGCGACGACTTGCGCGCGGTGCAGCGCCAGTTGGAAGGCAGCGGCGAAGATACCTTTGCGGGCGATTTCGTCATGTCGCCCCGCCATCATGAAGACTCCCGGCCGTTAGCGAGGGCCCGGCGCTGGTTCCGCGCCCTGACCGGCTCTGAGCCGGCCACAACCTCACACGAGAGAGCGTCCGGATCGCAGCCGAAAGAAATACACGAGACGCCAATCACCAGCATGGGCCAAACCGAGCGGAAGAGTGTTGCCATTCTCCCGTTCCGGAACCTGAGCAACGATCCCGGGGTCAGCTTCTATGAGTTTGCCCTCGCCGACGCTGTAATCACGGAGTTGGCGCGGGTGCGGTCAATCATCGTTCGGCCCTCGTCGCTGATCGCGAAATACCAGGGCTCGCAAGTCGAGCCGGAAGAAGTTGGCCGGCAACTCGGCGTGAACGCAGTACTGGCCGCGGGTTTCTTGAAAGTGGGCGAACAATTTCGGGTCACCGCCCAACTGTTGGATGTGAAGTCCGGAGAAATACTCTGGAGCGATCGGATCGATGTAGCGGCCAGCGACATCATCAATGTGCAGGACACGATTGTGCAGCGGATTGTCGAAGGCCTGCGGCTGGAGTTGACCGCGGCCGAACAGGGAATGCTGGGCCGCCCGGCCACCGTCAATTCAGAGGCGTACGAGGAATACCTGCGAGGCCGCGATGCCCTGCTGCGATTCATCAACCGCACGGTCGCGCGCGAAGACTTCAAGTCGGCGATCGATCATTTTTGCCGTTCAATTAAGCTTGATGAGAACTTCGCCCTCGCCTATTCCGGCCTGGGAGTTTGTTTCGCCACGCGTGTCACGAAGGGCTTTGGTGACGCCGATGATTACGCTCGAGCTGAGAAGGAACTGAACAAGGCGCTATCGCTGGATCCGAATCTGGTGGAAGCGCGGCTGCACATGATCTACATCTTCCTGGCCCGTGGTCAGAAGCAGAAGGCGCGCGACGAAATCAAGCTGCTGCGCCAGCAGGCCCCGAACGAGCCGGCCGTGCATCGCGTCGCCGCCACCATCTATCGTTTGGATGGCGATCCCGAAAAAGCCCTGCGCAGTTACGATCGCGTTGAACGACTTGATTCGTCGAAACGGGTGGTAATGGGCTACAATCGCGCGCGGCTGCTGCTCTTTCTTGGGCGTACCGCCGAAGCCTTGCGAGAGTTGGACGACGCCAGCGCCATCGAGCCCGATCACCCGCTGGTAAAAACCTTTCGCGCCCTGGTCGAGTATCATACCGGTGATGTAGCCGTCGCCGCGCAACTGATGCAGGAAGTCCTGCGCCAGCATCCAAATATGCACGGCGTGCGGCCGATCCTGGCAATGAGTTTGAGCGCGACGGGCGATCAGGAAGGCGCTGCGGCCGCAATCACAGAGGAGGCGAAGGAAGCCGCCGCTGCCGATCATGATTCGGCTTACTGGCTGGCCTCAGCTTATTCGGTAATGGGCAAACGCGACGAAGCGTTGGCCTGGCTGGAGCGAGCCATCAATTTAGGCAATGAAAATCGCATGTGGTTTGAGCAGGATCGTAACTGGACCAGCTATCACGACGACCCGCAGTATCAGAAACTCATGGATTCAATTAAGGTGTAACAAGGCGAGAGGGCACGGGCAGTAGCCCGATCGAAGCATCACACACGAGTTACCTCATGAAAACTTTTGTGATCGGAGACATTCACGGCCGTTGCGCGCAGCTGCAGAGCCTGTTGGAGATGCTGCCGCGCGATGAATCGTCGGACAAGCTGGTCTTTCTGGGCGACCTGATTGATCGCGGTCATGATGTGCCCGGCTGCGTGAATTTTGTGTACCAGCTTTGCCGGGAAAATCCCGAGCGCGTCATCTGCCTGCGCGGTAATCACGAGCAGATGCTGCTCGACTTTGTCGATGATGTGGCCAACCTCTGGCTGACCCCGGTGATCGGCAGCCAGCACACCTTCGCGCAATACACGGGCAAGCCGTTGCAGATAAACACCGACGCCGACTTTGAAATCACGCGCGATCTAATCAGCCGGAGCGTACCGGCTGAGCACCTGGAATTCTTTCGCAATATGCCGCTTTATCACGAAGACGAATACGCGATCTACGTGCATGCCGGACTCGAGGAAGATAAACATCCGCGCGAAAGCTCGCCGCAGGCTTTGCTCTGGTCACGCGATGCAAATTTTTACAAGCGTTACTCCGGCAAGCCCTGCGTCTTCGGACATACGCCGACTACTTTCCTGCCCTGGCGCGGACGGCTGGGCCGCCACGGCATCTATCTTTTCCGCAGCGCAATCGGAATCGATACCGGCTACAACCTGCAATCACCGCTGAGTTGTTTGTCGCTGCCGGACTTCACCCTCTATCAAACCTTCGCCGACGGTCACCACGCCACGCACCACATCACGTCCTTCATTCCTGAGACAATGAAAGCTATGCAGCGGCGCGTATTAGCTAAGAGTCATTGAGAGTTATCCTTCAACTCTCCACTGGGTCGCGATCAATGCCCGCGGCTCTTTTCGCCGGCTTCAACCCGAAACGGAAGATGGTTCTGCCGCGGCGGTAAGGGGCAGGTCGCAAAATTAGTGAAGGCACAGGGCGGGCTGTACGCTTTGTTAAAGTCGACGATAACTTTTCCGTTCCCATCCGGCGGCGAGACGTAAAGGTAACGGCCGGCGCCATAGGTTTCCCCGCCCGTTGTTTCATCCGCAATCATGACGAAATAATCGGTCTCGCCTTTCTCGGTGATCGGATCAATCCGGTAAGTCTTGCCGTCAATATCAAACGCCAGCGCGCCCGGCGACGATTCGTTGTCGGTCATGCCGAGGACGTTGGTGATCGGAATTAACTTCGCCGGCTGATAAGGCTCAAACCGCGCTTCCACTCGCCACTTCGGATCGATCGGAAAGTAGTCCAGTCCTTTGAACTCCTGGCGCGTGCGGCTTTCGGTATCTTTGATCCTGACGCCGATCCGTTCGCCACGCTTCACAATGTTCATGATCAGAGTGCCCAGCTTGAACACCGTGGCTCCGTGGTCATCGTTGTCGTCTTTCAATTCCGTCGAGGTCACAGGCTTGCCGTCGATCGTGATTTGCGCTCCGCTCTGCGCTTCCAATTTCACGTGACCCTGGTCCAGCTTTAGCGTCCCAGCCAAACCGGGTGCTTTGTCTTTGGGCAGCACAACCGCGTTGGAGGAGTTGCTGCCAAATTTGTTCGGGCCTTCGTTTAGCCAGAACAGTCCGACCAGGCTAAGCCAGCCATCTTCTTTCTTCAGGCCGGCGAGACGATCGCTGCGCCACTTTTCGATTAGCTGTTTATAGAGGGTCGTATCGAAGGGGGCGGCAGCCGGCTTTCGGCACGCGCCCAGGCATATGCTCGCAATTACAAGTAACGAGCCGAGAATAACGGTAGTTGAAGAATGAAGTGTTCTGAATTTCATAAGCCTTGAGTCTCGCTGCCGGATAGTTGCTTCAGAAGTTCACCTAAACGAATTACTTCGCGATCGAAATGTGGCGACTGGCATTCGGCGACGATCGCCGTGTACTCAGTCAGCCGCCGTTCTGCTTCCTCGTATCGTCCCGCCAAACACAATGCCTCGATATGCAGCGGCCCCATCCAGAGGCGGCTGACGCGCGATTTTCCTTCGCCTAACAAATCCAGAATTTCTTCGCAGAGCCGCAGGGCCTCGTCCTGCTCGCCACGCTTAAAGTGAACATGAGCCAGGCAGCGGCGGCCTTCAGTGCGCAAATAAATCAGATTCAGAGCCTCGGCATTGGCCAGATTCTCGCGGGCAGTTGCCAAAGCTTCGTCCGAGCGCCCCATGTCGGCCTGCAGAATCGCCAGGTTTCCTTTCAACAGTCCCGCCAGCCTTTTTTCCCCTAGCGACTCGGCCAAAGCGATCCCTTCGATCAATTCGCTCTCACCCAATTCCGGCCGGCCCAAAGCAATGTGCGACAACGACGTCACCATGTATGTCCAACCAAGCCGTTCGGACGAATGAAGCCTGGCTGCGATCTCGCGTTCCCGCGTGGCAAACTGCAATGCTTCATTCCACTCGCCCTGCCCCACTAAGTTTTCGCCCAGAAACTCATAACCCAACGCCTGGGCCACGGGCGCGCCATGCGTCTCGCCGAATTCGACTGCCCGTCGCGCCCAAACATTGCCATCGGCATAACGGCCCATGTGTTGATACGCGCCCGCCAGCCACGCAAAGATCAGCGCCATCGTAGAAATCGCGTACGGCGTCTTCAGTTTTTCCGCGGCCGGGGTCGCCAGGTTCGCCGCCCGTTCCAGCATTTCAAGCGCTTCGGTGTGGCGTCCGGCCAAATGGTGAAACCGGCCCTCGATGGCCATCGCATTTGCCGTCTCTATCGGGTTTGTTTCGGGACTCAACAACTTCAGCGCCTCGCGCACGTAATCCAATCCGCGTTGATCTCCATTGGTGACCAGCGAACTCGCTGCCTGGGTTTGAATGCGCGCCCGAGCCATCGGGTCGCGCGCCAGGTTGAGCGCGCGATCGAAGTGCTCAATCGCTTTCAAATAATCGCCGGAGGCCATAGCCGCAGTGCCTGTCGCCTCTTCCAGAATCAACTGTTCGTTTTCCAGGCCGAGAGACTCCGCGCATTCCAGCGCGTGCCCGTAGGCGGCGATGGCTTCGACGTAGGCAAACACTTTCTCAGCTTCAGTGGCTGCCTGCTTCGCATACTTCAGTCCCTGTTCATACTCGCCGGCATGAAGATAATGATGGGCCAGCGTCTCAACCGCGACCGGCGCCTTTTCGCGATGATGCTCCAAACCCTCGGCGGTCCGGCGATGCAGCAGGCGGCGGCGAACCGGGTTTAACTCTTCGTAGAGCACTTCACGAATCTTGTCGTGAGTGAAGGCGAAGGCAGTCTCTCTATCAGCCGCCAGCAATTGCGCAGCCACGGCTTCGTCCAGCGCATCGAGCAGCGCGTTTTCGTTTTGTCCGTTGGCCGCGGCCATCAACTCGTCTACGGTAAAAGTCTTGCCCAGCACGGCGGCCGACCGCAGCACGTCGTTGCATTGCGGGCTGACTCGATTCAGGCGATTGCCAATCGCCTCCTTCACACTTTGCGGAATAACCAGGTCCGCCAGCTCGCAGCGTTTCCAACGCCCACTCTCGCGCACGACCGAACCTTGTTCGATCAAAGCCTTCATCACTTCTTCAACGAAGAAGGGGTTGCCTTCGGTCTCGCGATAAACCGCCGCGGAAAAATCTCCCGAAATATTTTCATCCAGCAACGCAGTGATTTGCGCTCTCGTCTCTTCCGGGCCAAAACGTTTGAGCACGAGCCGCGTGGTCAGTCGTTCGCGGTTCCAATCGACCAGCGCTTTGGCCAGCGGGTGCGTGCGGTCGAGTTCGGTGTCGCGATAGGAGGCCACGATCAGCACCCGCTCGTCCCGCAGGTTGCGAACCAGGTGGCCCAACAGCCAGAGCGTCCCGCTATCCGCCCACTGCAAGTCATCGAGGTAAAAAAGTAAGCTATGCGACTCAGCGAGCCGGGTAAACATTTGCGTCACGGCTTCAAAAAAACGAAAGCGTTCTTCATGCGCGGGCAATTCATGCATCTGCGGGAAAGGACCCAGGCGCGTTTCCAATTCCGGCGCCAGCCTGGCGATTTGCGCGCCACCCGGCCCAATAAGCTCGCGCAATTTGCTGTCATCCTTTTGCTCGCGCAACCAGCGGCGAAAGGCCTCGACAAATGGCAGGTAAGGAGTGGCCGCTTCGTATTCATAACAGGCGCCGCTCAAAACTGTTGCGCCGTCCAATGTCGCCTGCACGATTACTTCGCGCGCCAGGCGCGTCTTTCCGGAACCGGGTTCGCCGCTGATCAGAAGGCAATGACCGCGGCCTTCGCGCGCCCGCAACCACAGTTCGCGGGCCTCGGCGAGTTCAGCCTCGCGCGCGACGAGTCGTCCGCGCGCCAGTGCGTCGAGCAACACAACGGCCGGAGCTGTGTCTTCGGCGGATTCTTCTCCAGTGGCATTCAAAGAGTGGCGTAGCGCTGCCGCAGTTTGTGCTGCCGTCGCAAAGCGTTGTGCCGGATCCTTCGCCAGCAACTTAAGGATGACGGCTTCAACCGGACACGGAAGATCAGGGCGCAGCACGCGTGGTGGCACAACGGGCGCGTGCAGATGCTGTGAAATTGTCGCCAGCGGATCACCCGCGAACGGCACCCGGCCGGTGACTAATTCATAAAGCATCACTCCCAGCGCGTAGAGATCGGCGCGTCCGTCGACAGTCTTTCCCAGGGCCTGCTCCGGCGCCATATATGCCGCAGTCCCCAGGATCATCCCTGCGTGGGAAATTCGTGAGCCACGGTCCGGCAACGCCAGACCGAGATCAGCCAGCTTTGCGGACGAGCCCGACAACAGAATATTTGCCGGTTTCAGATCGCGGTGCACGACCTTTTTCTCGTGCGCATGTTCGAGGGCCTCGCAAATCTGGCAAGCCAATTCGATCACGCGCCGCAGATCGTTGGGGGTGGCTTCACCGAGGTTGGGACCGTCCACCAGCTCCATGACAAAAAAAGGGAAGCCGTGATCTTCGCCCACGTCGTGAACGGAAACGATGTGTGGGTGATTTAGTGAAGCAGCGGCGCGCGCCTCGCGAAGAAAGCGCGAACGCATGTCGGTATTGGAAACCTTCTCGGCCAGAAGTTTGACGGCGACGGCGCGCTGCAATTGCAAATCGGTCGCGCGGAACACGACGCCCATGGCGCCGCGTCCGATTTCGCTGTCCAGACGATAGCGTTCGCGCAGCACCAGTCCGGGGGCTGGCGATGCCAGGCGAATCTCAGCCGGATCAAAGCGCCGCGTTTCCTGTGAATCGATTTGCGGGTTGTCGGGCATGCGAAGAATGTAGGACAGACATACCTGTCTGTCCAATTGTCGGAGAGTGGGTGGCTTTTAATAACGACGCGGAAAAGTGATTAATGTAGCCCCTCCCCATGGGAGGGGTTGGGGGAGGGCTTAGGCTGGCGTGGATATAACCGGCGCGACGAGACACGATGAGCACGTAAATAACGGAGCCGCTTGCCGTAGCAAGCGGTTCTAAACCGCTGGCTATCGCCAGCGGCTCTGTGTTCGCTTTGACGGAGTCAGCTTACTGTATTGAAACTCAAAGGCGTTTTCAGATTGAAAGATCTGGCGCGCGGCCTCGACGGCCGCGCGTAGTTTTGTCTTTGGGTATTTGTCTGTAAACCCTCCCCAACCCCTCCCAGCGGGAGGGGCTTAAGAGGACTAACTTTACGGCTTGCCCTTGGCTTTACCTTTCCCTCCGCCGCCACCGCCGGGTGATTGGGCCGGTGGGCCATGCTTGCCGGCGTTTCCGTGCGACGGTGCTGCCTGTGGCGCCGGACGCGGTTGTGGTTGCGCCGCCGCCGGGCGGTCCCTCATCTCATGCCGCTCGGCCTTCGGTTGAGGTTGCGGCTGCGGAGGCGCGACTGGTCGCGGTTGTGGCTGCGGCTTGGCAGAGTGACCGACGCGTGCGCCCTGCGCCTGTTGCGCAGCCTGACGCGCAGTTCGTGCCTGTTCAGCTTGCAGCTTACGCTGCTGCTGCTCCAGTTCACGCTGCTGCTTTTGCGCTTCGCGATTTCCTCTGGCTGCCTCGGCCTCCAGCGACTTCATCTGCTGTTTCCGCGCGGCCTCCTGCTGTTGGAGGTTTGCGTCAGACTGTCGTCCTTGCCGTTCGTCCCGGACATTGAACTTCTGGTGCTTAACTTTGTCTGGAACATTTTCCACGCGTAAGGCGCGCGCCAGGTCCTTCTTGAAAGGTGGCCCCACCGGCGCGGAACCGGTTACAACGGACGTCTCATTCAACTTCTTCGCAATCCCCGGCGGCAAATCAATTTTCCCGCGTCCCCAGGCCGAATGGATCACAGCATTCCGCAACGGCGTCAGCGTCAGTGGATCCAAAGTCGGATGCGCCTGGGCCAACAGTCGCGGATCAACTCTGGTGACAACACGCGAGTCAATCACGCGATTGAAATCCTGCAACGGCACCACGGTCACCGCACCCGGAATGGCGTAATTTACCAATTGCGTTGGCACCACAGCCGCACTGGACAGGTAATAAGGCTGCCAGTTTCGATCGTAGTAACGCGGCGCATATGCGTCGCCCGGCGCCAGCGGGACCCAGCCAATCTGATTTCCGTTATCCAACGGCACGAACGCTACCATTGCCGGGGAATACTGCGGCGTGGTGTTCACGCTCTCTGGAATCCAGTACCACTGACTGCCGACGTTGGCCCAACGCCCATAGTGATAAGGCGCGTAACCCCATGGCTCGCTCGAAACCCAGGTTGGACCATAGGGGTAATCGTTGACCCAGGATCCCTGCTGATACGGTACCCAGCCTGCGTCAACGCGCGGGCGCCATGCATACCCGTAACCGCTGACGTTTTGCCAGTCGCCGTAGGAATCCAGATCGTTTACGCCCGGGATATTCGAAGTCACATATTGATAACTAACGCTCCGCCGGTACGGATCGTAGTAATACGGATCGTTCAGATAAGCGTCGTAGTTGCTATACCGCCCGTCGTAAGAGTTTGGATACTGATAACGATAATAGTCATCGACCAGATAGCCGGCGTTGCGTCCGTCCAGCCGCGACATGACTACCTGCGCGGCAGTTTGGCCGAGCAGCGTGAGCATCTCGCCTTTGTCGACCCGGCCGGAGCCGCCGAGTCCGACGACCTGGGCCAGACCACTCAAGACTGAGACCATCGCGTTACCGTTGCTCAAGCCAACGTTATAAAGTCCCGGCTGATCAAAATCGACCGCGCCATACGGCGTGGCGACTTCGAACACTTCACCCGGCGCCAGGTAGCCGACGTCAAACATCGCGGAGCCATCACGCAACGCGAGCTGCGTGCGGTCATTTCTTAGCGTCAGTACATCAAGCGAGGTGTTGGGATCGAGCCTGGCAAAATTCCTGCCCGTGAAAGCCAGCGACGCCCGCGAGTTATCGCGAGTGTAAATGCGATCGCCCACGGAAAAAGGTTGATTCGCTGTAGCCGTGTCCCATTGCGTGTTCGACTGCTGGTTTGCTAAAGCGGGATCTAGACTGTTGTTGAGAGCAACCTCACCTTCAACGCGTTGAATCCGCGCGGCGTTCGGCAGCGCCTCTGCCTTCGCAGTTTGTTCATGCTTCAGATAGAGAGCGACACCCGCACCTGCCAGCACCGCGACCAGCGCGGCCACAATTGTCAGGTGGGGCCAAACTTTTATGTTATTCATTTCGAGCTTTCCTCCTCGAGTCTTGCCGGAAGCGGCCTGCGTCGGCGGGACTCTGCTTAATTAATCCTGTTTTCAACAGTAATTCTGGCAAGAACTGTTCCTCCAGGGCGGTTTGATTTCGACCCGATCACGGGGTCGCTAAGGCAGGATTAGCTCAGTGTTTGCAGGAGTAAGAGACCGTCTTGGTTTAATCACCTTATCGCAACAGATTTGTGATGCACGATATCGCGTGAGTCAGGGCGCATACCGCATGGATTTGAGGCAGGGGGATTTTCTTGCCCAAAGAGCCCTTCAGTCGAGAACTGTGAGGGGATCGAGGCCCGAAGGGCCAGCGGTTAATAGCCATGCCCGTAAGGGCGTGGATCCCGTTAGCCTGATTTCCGAGGTCCGGAGGGACCGGCGGTTATTTATTCAATCAAACCACCGTCGCACCTACGGCGCTCGCGGAATGTTTTCTCGTTACGGCCCACGCCCTGACGGGCGTGGCTATTAAACGACGGCCCTTCGGGCCTACTAAGTCTTAGTTGTATACCTACCTTGTGTGCAAGGCTTCGGGCGTCCCTTATCCTCTGCATGCAAGTCCCCTAAGATCGATTCGTTCATCAAACGGTATGATGGGCAACCCCCGCCGGTGGACTTGCGGTCTAACACCCACTAAGTCACCGCCGGGTTTGTGAACTCAGCAAACTTTGACACTGATCGATTCGACTACTGGCTACCTTTATGAAAACAATTCTTTCTATCGCGCTCATGGGTTTTCTTTACCTCTTACCCAACGCTGCGCCGCAGACTGACTACGCAAAACTGAAATCTGACGCCGAAGGATTCTACGCGGCGGGCTCTTACACCCGGGCCAACGAGGTCTACAGCAAAATCGATAAGACGAACCTGCCGCCGGCCGAAGTTCGCTGGCTCGAGTTCCGCCTGGCTGACACTTTATGGCGTGCTCAAGCGGGGACGGCAACCGCGGATAACACCAAATTTGAAGTCGCGCAAAAACAACTCGAAGAATTGATTCGCACTAATGACAAAGACGTCGACCGCGATTTGGTTTGGGCCGAAGCGCACGAATCGCTGGGTGATTTTTTCTGGACGCGGCTTAACCAGAACAATTGGGGAGGCGGATGGCCGCATTATCAACCGGCGCTGGACTGGTGGGCAGGACAGCGCGATATCGATCAGGCGCGCGAACGTTATCTGAAAATTGTTTTCAAGGCTGCCGATCCGCCCCATCCGAACGAGTATTACTATTACACCTACTACGGCAACTACATCCCGCTCGACGTGTTGGAAAACGCGCTCAAAATCAGTCAACGCGAAAACGACAAATCCCACCTGCATTATTTGATCGCGATGACCATGCGGTTCATGGGTGGCGATTGGGATTCGCGGCAACGCGTGCCGGAAGAGTTCGAAGCCGCCCTCACGGCCGGCAAGAAATCGGATTGGTACGACGATGCGTTGTTCCACTACGCGCAATGGATCGGCAATAACGGCGTAGTGCAGCAACTGTCGGACGGCCAGTGGCAACAGGAATCGGACTTCGTCAAAGCCCTCGAACTGTATCGCCGCCTGACGCGTGAATTCACCAAGGGTGAAACCCGCTATTACGATCAGGCGGTCGAGCAAATCAAGCAGATCACCCAGCCGGCGATTAGCGTAGCAGTCTCCAATATTTTCCTGCCCGAATCGGAACTGCAGTTCAATTTCGAAGCTCGCAACCTGCGCAGCGTTGACTTCGCTCTTTATCGCATCGATCTAACGCGTGACGTTCGCTTCACCAAAAACATGGACGAAGATGAAGGCGAGAGCGATACCGAGGGTTGGATCCAAAAAATGCGAGTTGCCGGACGAGCGCCCGTCAAGGCGTGGTCCCTGCAAGTGGATAGCAAAGGCGATCACAAACCGTTCAGCAAGCAAGTGCGCATCGATGGCAAGCTGCCGCTCGGCGCTTATCTACTCGAAGCGCGCAACGGTTCAATCTTTGCTCGTGATCTCATCCTGATCACAGACGTCTCGCTGGTCTTGAAATCTTCGGCGAAGCAGGCGCTGGTCTATTTCGCCAATGCGGTGACGGGTGCTCCGATCGCGAATGCAAACGTGACGCTGTGGGAGAGCTACTACGTAGGCGATAAGTGGCATGCGCGGCGTTCGGTGAAGACTACGAACAGCGAAGGTCTGGCGCCATTTCAACTTAATCGCAGCGGCAGTGGAAATCTGTTTGCCTCGGCCGCGATTAACAGCGGAAGCGCTGATCGCGAGGCTTTCGCGGCGGGTTATGGCTACGGCAGTGGCGATGCCAATGCGCCGTGGCGCATCTATGCCTACACGGATCGTCCGGCTTACCGGCCGCAGGAAACTGTCAATTGGAAATTCACCGCTCGACGTCTGAGCGGCGGTGTTTATTCAACTCCGGCCAATCAGATTGTTGAGTACGAGGTCAGGAGTCCGCGCGGCGAAAAAGTCGGTGAAGGCAAGGCAACGCTGAATGCATTTGGGAGCGCATGGAGCTCGCTCGAGCTCGGCGCAGAACTGCCACTGGGTGAATACATCATCCAGTTCTGGGATGAGGGCCGCCAGAACGGCATTGGCGGCGCGAAACTATTCCGGCTGGAAGAATACAAACTGCCTGAGTTCAAAGTTGCCGTGAAGACGCCCGAGGAAAACGGCCGGAAGAAGGCCTTTCGCCTGGGCGAAAAAGTCGAAGTAAACATTCAGGCTGATTATTACTTCGGCGGGCCAGTTAGCAACGCCACGGTCGAAGTCGTTGTCTACCAAAACCCTTTCTATCACTATTGGTATCCCTACCGCGATTATCCCTGGTACTACGACGACCTGGAACAACAGCGAATGCGCGGCTATTCCTACGGCCAGGGCCAGGTCGTCAAACGCGAGACGGTGAAGACGGATGCGACCGGGAAGGCGACGTTGACGTTCGACACGCCGCGCGAAAACTACAATCAGGATTTCCAGTACCGGATCGAAGCGCGCGTCACCGATTCTTCGCGGCGCGAGATCCTTGCCAGTGACACCGTGCGCGTCACCCGCCAGCGCTACTACGTCTATCCCCGCGCCGTGGAAAACATTTACCGTCCGCAGGACAAAGTAATTGTTAACTTCAAAGCGATTGACGCGAATGAGCAACCGGTGACGACCACGGGAACAGTTAAAGTCACGCGTGATTTCTGGTGGGAGGTTTGGCTCGATCCAAATGGCCGAGAGGTCAAAGGTGAAGAGCTGCGTCTGCTGCGCGAGAAGTTAAAAGGTGCGTTTCCACCGCCGGTAAGCAAAGGTCAGAAGCCGTGGCGGATTAAGTTTCGCGGCTATGAACACGAAGACATTCTCACCCGCACCGTGAACACCGACGCCCAGGGCGCGGCGCAACTTCAATTCACGCCGGCGCGCGACGGCTACTACCGCGTTGCCTGGGAAAGCTCACAAAATTCCCAAGCCAGCGCGAGCCCGGGCAAACGCGAGCGCATCCTGCCGCCGATCAAGGCCGAAACGTATGTCTTCGTCGCCACCAACGCGACCAGCGAGTTGGGCTATCGTCACGATGGCGTTGAAATCATCGTCGACAAGGACACTTTCCGCGCGGGCGAGACGGCGCCAGTGATGTTGTCTGTGCCGACAGCAGACCGCTATGTCCTGTTCAGCGTTGAAGCCGACGATCTTTACAGTTATCAGCTCATTCATGTCACGGGCACAGCAAAGCTGATTGAGTTGCCAATCGAAGAGCGGCATGTGCCAAACATTTTTCTCAACGCCGTAATGGTGAGCGACGCTCAACTGTCCGTCGATAACAAGCAAGTCGTAATTCCACCGGTGAAACAGTTCCTGACGGTCGATGTCAAAGCCGACCGGGAGCAGTATCAACCGCGCGAAGAAGGCACGCTTTCCGTTACCACCCGCGATGCGAACGGCAAGCCGGTGGCGGCGGAAGTGGCGCTGGCTCTGATCGATCAATCAGTGAACTACATTCAGCAGGATTACGCCGGAGATCCGCGCAAGTTCTATTTCGGAACCAAGCGCAGCCAGATGGTCCAGACGCAAAGCACCTTCAATCAAAAGGCCTACACGCAATTGGTGGCGGTGGGGAAAGGGCAACTCGTCGATATCAAAGAAGCCGCGTCGTACGCTGATCGTGAAGCCGGCGGCAATGCTCGCGCCGACAAAGACGAATACAGGGCGGAGTATGGGCGCAGGGCGGAAGCGGTTCTGGATGGTGTGAGTGTCAGCGTTGCCGGAGGCGCGATCTTCAAGAACGCGCCGGTCTCCAGGTCGATTAGCGAATTACGTGTCAACGCTCGTGATTCCGCTAATTTAAGCCAACTGAGCTCAGCCGAGCGTCCGCCTGCCGCCGCGCCGGAACAAGGAACAGAGCCCGCCGTGCAGGTGCGCAGCGATTTTCGCTCAACGATCTTTTGGCAACCGGACGTGACCACGAACGCCGATGGTACGGCGACGGTGAAGATCAAATATCCGGATTCGCTGACGACATGGCAGGCAACGGCGCGCGTGGCGTCGGCGGGTAATCAATTCGGCATCGGCAACACGTCAACCCGAACCAAACAGCCTTTGATCGTGCGACTGCAGTCCCCGCGCTTTTTTGTGGTCGGTGATCACGTGACGGTTTCCGCCGTCATCAACAACAACACTGACCAGGCAATCCGTGTCGCCCCCAGTCTGGTTGCGGCCGGATCGCGAGTTGAAGGCAGAATTGCCAACAACCGAAACGTGGGCAATGAAGTGACGCCGGTAGAGGTCGCCGCCAACAGCGAACAGCGGGTCGACTGGCTGCTGTCCGTCGAACAAGCGGGAGAAGCGAAGCTCAAGGTCGAAGCGCGCGGCGATAAATACGCCGATGCAATGGAAAAGACTTTCGCCGTCTATGAACACGGCATCGAGAAGTTTGTTTCCCGCTCGGGCAAGATGCGCAGCGACAGCGTCGCGATCAAACTCGACATTCCCAGAGAGCGGCGGCCGGAGTCGACCAACCTGACGGTCCAGGTCGCGCCGAGCATGGCCACAACAATGCTCGACGCGTTGCCTTACCTGATCGATTATCCGTATGGCTGCACCGAACAGACGATGAGCCGCTTTCTCCCGGCCGCGATCACCGCCAAAACGTTGCGCGATCTGGGCTTAAAACCTGAGACCGCGATGAACAAAATATTCGGCGGGATTGAGCCGGCCAGCGCCGCCGCCACACATCCGAAAGGCAAACACGATCTAAAGGAACTGGATCGCATTACGAAAGAAAGCCTGGAACGGCTCTACAACTTCCAGCACGCCGACGGTGGTTGGGGTTGGTGGAAAGAAGGCGAGAGCGATCACTTCATGACTGCTTATGTGCTTTGGGGCATGGCGCTGGCCCGTCAGGCCGGCATCTCCGTGAAGCCCGACGTGGTCGACCGCGCCGCCAGTTATCTCGACAAAGAATTAGTCGAAGAGGAAGCGAGCTATGACCTGCAGGCTTTCATGCTGCACGCGCTCGCTGTAAACCACGCCGGCCCAGGTGGACCGACGGTGATGAGTAACGACCGTAAGGGAGCGCTAACCGCCGGCATCAGTCCGTTCCAGAGCAAGGCCTTCAACAATCTTTGGACCAACCGTGATCGGCTGAACGCGTACACGCGCGCGCTGCTGGCATTGGCCGCGCACAACTTTAGTTACAGCGAGCAGGCGAAAACGCTGATCCAGAATCTGGAAAACGGCGTCAAGATCGATACGAAACCTGACACGTCCGTCGTGCAAGCGGGTGGGCCGGCGTCCGATCCGTCGGTCATGGGCACGGCCCACTGGGGCGAAGACGGAATCTACTGGCGCTGGTCCGATGGCGGCGTTGAGGCAACGTCATTTGCGTTGCGCGCTCTGTTGGCCATCGATCCGCAGAACAAATTGGTCGAACCGGTGACGAACTGGCTGATCAAGAACCGCCGCGGCGCGCAGTGGAGCAACACGCGCGATACCGCCATCGTGGTGCTGACGCTGAACGACTACCTGCGGGTGAGCAAAGAACTGCAACCACAACTTGGTTACGAGTTGCTGGTGAATGGAAACTCCGTGGCGAGCAAACAGATCACGGCCGATGACGCGCTGGGCGCGCCCAGCCGGTTCGAAGTTCCGCGCGAATTCATCCGCGATGGCGCGAATGAAGTGACTATCCGCCGGACCAATGGATCTGGCCCACTGTATTTTTCCGCCGAAGCAAAGTTCTTCAGTCTGGAAGAACCGATCACGCCGGCGGGCAACGAAATCTTCGTGCGGCGCCAGTATTTCAAACTGGTCAATCATCCGACATTGCTGAAAGGCTTTGTCGCGGAAAGAGTGCCGCTGGACGACGGTGACACGGTGAAGAGCGGTGAGCGGGTCGAAACCGTGATCACGGTTGAAGGAAAGAATAATTACGAATACCTGCTGTTCGAAGATTTGAAACCGGCTGGTTTGGAAGCCGTGCAACTTCGCAGCGGCGAAAATCTCTACATCAAAGAACTGAAGTCCGGCGCCGTCGCTGGGAGCGCAGGCATCCTGCCTGCCGTCACTCCAACCAAATCCCTACCCGCCACCGGCCGTCGCAATCTCCTGATGAACTACACGTCAGCCAGCGACTTCACTGGCCGCACCCGTTGGGTCTATCAGGAACTGCGCGATCGAAAAGTCGCGCTCTTCATCGATCATCTTCCGGAGGGAGTCTGGCAGATGAGCTACGAAATGCGGGCCGAGAGTCCCGGCGTTTTCCATGCGCTTCCAGTGATGGGTCACGCGATGTACGTTCCCGAAATCCGCACCAATGGAGCGGAGGTGCGCATCAAGGTAGTAGACTGATGATGCGGGCCAATCGTCGCGGCTATGCCGTCTGATGTGCGGAAGGGCTTTGCCCTTCCGATAGGCATCTCTAGCCAGTTGGTCAAGGCGCGGGCCGGAAGGGCGAAGCCCTTCCGCACATCAGACGGCAGAGCCGCGGACTCACGCGCTCGACCCGGCTCCGACATGACAAGTGAGAAATAATGAGAAATGAAAAATGATATATGGAAGATCGGTTTTTCTTTCTCACCTCCAACTCATTGGTCCTTCCACTCCGGAATCCGCCCCGGTGTCCACGGCGCTCCCGCAGCTTCCATCTGTTTCTCTAATCTCGCCAGGTCGCCCTCGATCAACTGCCGCAATTGCGCCAGCGTCTGTTCAAACTCCTGCGCCGCCGCCGCGTATTGATTCATCTGCGTCTGCGTCGGTCGCGCCGTCGAAGTTCGCTGCGCCCCGACGATGTCGCCCACCCGCTCAGTGATCGCAGGCGGTAAGTTAATGTTGCGCGCGCGCAGGGCGGTATCCCCGCGCAGCGCCCGCAGAATTTCATTCGTGCGTCGATCCAACGCCGCCGCATCGTCCAGTAATTTGTCTCCCACCGCCGGCGTGTCCATCAGCGCGCGCTTGATCAAAGCCAACCGCGGCTTCAGAGCGTTGGCCGCTTCCAACGCTCCCTGCACCGCCCGCTGGAGCCGCGCGGCCTTTTGCTGAAATTCGACCAGGGCCGCGCGATCGGCCGGCGACATACCCTCCTGGCCCGCCACGACCACGCGAAATTCCTGCGCCGATCCCAGCGGCGTCATCACGCCACCAACTCGCTTAGCTACCGAAACTTTGTAAGTTCCGGGCATCACGAGTGGACCACCTGGAGGATCGCCAAAAATATCTTCCGTTTCGGGATTCGGAGGTGGCGGCAAAGACGCCGGCGGATTACGCAGGTCCCAGTTAACCCGCTGCATGCCGGCCGTGATTGGCCCAGTCAGGCGACGTACTACCCGTCCCTCCGCATCCGTCACCGTGACAATAATCGCCGGCGCTTCCTCTTCGTCTTCAGCGCGCAGGTCGGATTGCGAGGGCAGAATCGTACCGGTGCCTTTCTTGTCGGCTTCCTTCTCCGCTTCCTGCCGGGTCGCCTTCCGCGTCTTCAACTCGGTCTTCAGATAGTAAGTAAACGTCGCGCCGAACGGCGGATTCTCGGCGGTAAAAAAAGATTCGCCCTGAAAACTTTTGCCGCGCCCGCCGAGCGGTTGCGACTGGATGTACATCAGCGCGTCCTTCACCGGAAAGACGCCCGCGTCCTGCTTCAGCATTTCCGGTTTCAGCAAACGCAGCGGCGTGTAGTTATCCAGCACGTAAATCCCGCGGCCAAACGTGGCGACGACCAAATCGTTTTCGCGTTTCTGAATACTCAAATCGCGCACCGCGATCGTAGGCAGGCCGCCCTTCAGTTGAATCCACTTCAGGCCGCCGTCGATCGAGAAGAAAAGACCAAACTCCGTGCCAGCAAAAAGCAAATTCGGATTCACGTGATCTTCGGCGATGGCCCACACCGGACCGTTTTTCGGCAGGTTGCCCGCGACCGAAATCCATGTGCGGCCGGCGTCCGTGCTCTTCAACAGATACGGTTTGAAGTCGGCGTTCTGGTGATTATCAAAGGCCGCATAGACCGTGTTCGTGTCATGATTTGAAGTAATGATGCGGCTAACGTACGACATGTCGGCCACGCCGGGAAACTTTTCGATGCGCCGCCAGTTCTTGCCGCCATCTTCCGTTACTTGAATCAACCCATCATCGGTGCCGACATAAATTAAGCCGTCCTTTTGCGGCGATTCCGCCAACGCCGACGCATTACCGAAGAAGGCCGTCGAAGCGTTCTTGGCGACGGCGTCAATGCTCCACACTCTGCCCATCACCGGCAGCTTGTCGCGATCCAGATTGCGTGAGAGTTGTCCGCTAATCACGGTCCAACTATCGCCGCGGTCGTCGCTACGAAAAAGTTTGTCGGCGGCAAAGTACAGGCGCGTGTGCAGGTGCGGGCTAACGATGAAGGGCGAATCCCAATTCCAGCGCAGCGGATCTTCGCCGCGCGCCGTCGCCGGCTGAATGCCCAGGCGCTCGCCGGTGCGTTTGTCAAATCGCGCCAGGCCGCCGTTTTGCGATTCCGCATAAACCGTGTTCGGGTCCTGCGGATCGACCTGGCTGCGAAATCCATCGCCGCCAACCGTGACGAACCAATCGGAGTTCACGATGCCCGAAGCACTGCGCGTGCGCGCCGGACCGCCAACGCTGAAGTTGTCCTGCGTGCCGCCATAGACGTTATAAAACGGCGCGTCGTTATCGGTAGTGACATCGTAAAACTGTGTGATGGAAAGGTTGTTTTTGAAGTCCCAGTTCGCGCCGCGATCGTGACTCTCGTAAACGCCGCCGTCGCAGCCGACCAGATAATGGTCCGTGTTGTTCGGATTGATCCAAATCTCGTGGTTGTCGACGTGCTTTGATTTCTCGCCCAGCCGGCGCAGCGTTCGGCCGCCATCGTCGGAGACCATCAGAAACACATTCATCAGGTAGATTCGATCGACGTCCTTTGGATCGGCCACGATCCGCGCGTAGTACATCGCGGTCGAATCAGACTCGTTCCGCCTTTCCCAACTACCGCCGCGATCGTTGGAACGAAAAATGCCGCCTTTGCGATCAGCCGCTTCCACCGTCGCATAGATGACGTTGGAATCCACCGGCGAGATCGCCAGGCCGACCCGCCCGATCTCCGTGGTCGGCAAACCCGCCCGCAGTTTGTTCCAGGTCGCGCCGGCGTCCGTCGATTTATAGATTGCGCTTTCCGGCCCGCCGTTAATCAACGTCCACATGTGCCGGCGGCGTTGATAAGAAGCCGCGTACAAAGTCTCCGGATTGTTCTGATCGATCACGATTTCGGTGACGCCCGTGTTGTCGCTGACGGAAAGAATCTTTTTCCAGGTCTTGCCGTTGTCGGTAGTTTTGTAGAGCCCTCGATCCCCACCCGGTCCCCACAATGGTCCCTGTGCCGCGACGTATACGATGTTCGAGTCTTTCGGATCGATCGCGATGCGTCCGATGTGCTCGGAAGTTTTCAATCCCACGTTCTTCCACGTCTTGCCGCCGTCATCTGAGCGATAGACGCCGTTGCCGTACGAAACGCTGCGCTGGCTATTGTTCTCGCCGGTACCCACCCAGACCGTGAGCGGATTCTTCGGATCGAGCGCGATCGCGCCAATCGAATAGGAACCTTCCCGATCGAATACCGGCGTCCAGGTGGCGCCGTTGTTGATGGTCTTCCAAACGCCCCCCGAAGCCGCCGCCACGTAATAGCGCGCGGAGTTATTCGGATCAACCGCAAACCCAATCACCCGCCCCGAAGTAAACGCCGGCCCAATCGCGCGCAAACGTAAGCCATTGAACGTCCCCGTAGACATTGGATCAGCCGGCTTCTTTTCTTCCTCAGCCTTCTCCGCCTCCGTTTTGGTTTCGTCTGCCTTCGGCGATGCCGCCGGCTGCGGCGAAGCCTGCTGCCTGGCAATCGCGTCCTGCCGCGCCTTTTCCGCCGCCGCCTTTTCCGCGGCCTTCTCTTCCTGGGCGAATGCCGGCAGCGGCGAGATCAATACGAAGGGAACTAAGACGACCAGCAGCATTAAGACTGAAAACTGCCGGAGTGATTTGAACGCGGTCGTGGCAAAGAAACGCATAGCAGGGTTTCTCCTTGAAATTGAACTTTGGAAAGAATGACTAGCTGCAGTCAGGAAGAGCGGCATGCCGCCGTAATCCGAATCCGAATTTAACCGGGGGATTCTATACGAAGACTATGAACTTGAGAACGCGAAAGCGGCGCAGTAGCCTGACCGTGAGGTAGTTCGACTGCACGAAAGAACTCCTGGCAGTGAATAATCCGTTCCGAACCATGCGCCCGCGTTGCTCGACTTTAGCGGGAATCGTCGAGCAGTTGGCGAAGCCAACGGAATATCCGTCGCCCACCGCGCCAGCTGTGGGTAACGTAGCGAGTGTTGGACCAAAGTCCCAGAGGTAGGTGGGCCTCACTAAGACCGATGCCACTGGATGCGATCAAGATTCATCAACAGCGGTTCATCCTCAAGCATCTTCCCGTTCCAGCAGCGTACACTCGACCAACGGTAATCCTCAGCGCGTTCCACCAATCCCGCTCGCACCGGATTCTGATGCGTATAGTGCACCCGCTCCATCAGCATCCGCTCCGTCAACAGCAATCTGGCATTGGGATGATGATCAAACACCGAGTACCGATAGTCCTTCTTCTTCGGTTCATGTTTCAGCTTCTGCAGGGATGCTTCGAAACCATGTTCCTTTAAGTAGTTGATTACTCGCCTACCAATTATTCCGTTGATAAAACGCAACGTGTCGGCAGAGCTGCGACCGGAATCCGTAATCACATGAAGGTGATCCGGCATGATGACATAGGCGTACAAAGCAAAGCCTGCGGAATTGCGCGCCTCATCAAGGGCATTGCAGGTCACAACCTTGATTATCCGTACCGAAGACGGGAAGCCGATGAACAGGCACACACGTAAGGCAATAACAAGGGGAGTCTCTGGAAATGATGTGCATCGGCGACCAGTCTAAAAAGACTGGAGCCAAAGTGCCATGACTCCGCTTCAGTTAGGCCGAAGCAATAGATGCAAGATGGCTGATATGCCAAACTGACCCCGATCTTATAGCGTCCACCAACGATCAAACCGCGGCTTGCCGCCGCACAGTGCGGAAAGCCTCGGGCTTTCCGTCCCGCTTTTCCCGAATCATGATCCTGAGGCTCAGCCTCAGGAGAAGAGGTAAGAGATCGTGCCGGAAAGGCTGAGCCTTTCCGCACTGTGCTGCGGCAGAGCCGCTTTTGTTGAGCTGGTTAAAGGGGGGCTGACTTCTAATTGCAGATGTATGGGAGCCAGTCGGCTGATTTTTCGGATAGGAGCGTTCCGATCTCATAACGCCCGCTGAAGATCGTAACCGCGGCTTGCCGCCGCACAGTGCGGAAAGCCTCCGGCTTTCCGTCCCGCTACTCTCCAATCATTATCCTGAGGCTCAGCCTCAGGAAGAAATAAAAGCTCCTGCCGGAAAGGCTGAGCCTTTCCGCATTGTGCGGCGACAGAGCCACGTGGTTAATACTCTGATACATTTGCCAAGAATAGTTTCTGGCTGATTCATAGGGAGATGCAACTAATTACAGGAATATGAATGCTATCTCTGCGTTATAGTCGTTCCTGCTGGCAACGCATTAGTATTAGGATTCTGGCCTCATACTTTGGAGTAGCTGGAGAATAGAAGCATCACCGACACTGTGAGTAAAGAAGTGCGAAGCCGAATGATGTCGGCGGTTCGATCCAAGAACACTAAGCTTGAAATCGCCTTCCGCCGTCGTTTATTCGCAATGGGGTTTCGTTTCAGGCTTCACCGCAAAGACCTACCTGGCAAACCCGACCTGGTTTTTCCAAAACACTCTGCAATCATTTTCATTCATAGCTGTTTCTGGCATCATCACGGCTGTCATCTCTCAGACCTGCCTCAAACGCGCCGCGAGTGGTGGCAAGCGAAGTTAGAAGGTAATAGGAAGCGGGATAGAAAGGTTAATCGCCAACTCCTGGAAATGGGTTGGAGAGTAATTACCATTTGGGAGTGTAGTTTTCGGCAAAGGGGAACGGTCCGCGAGTTAGCCCTCGACACCTTGGCAGAGCGAGCTGGCGTGTTCCTCCTGTCAGGTGAACGTTCTTTAGCACTTCCCCCCAAGGCTAGTAGGCCAAACCGAACAAAACAATGACCGAAGAAAAGACTGAAACGAACGGGTTTGAACCTATCCCTTTTTTGATGCACCCTCGCGTGTTTGCCGCCCTCGGTAAAGATCTTGTTACAAGCGATCTAGTTGCAATAATAGAGTTAGTCAAGAACTCCTATGATGCGTTCGCAACCAGGGTTGACGTCCGCTTCCTGAATGACGATGCCGGCAAATTATATTTGGAAATTGAAGACAATGGCCTCGGGATGGACGATAAGATTCTCAAGAACGTCTGGTGCGTAGTCGCTACACCATTCCGTGAGGATCATCAAACGAGTGAACGTCTTGTGGCAGGTAAGACGAAGCAGCGCCGCGTTTCCGGCTCAAAGGGGTTAGGTCGATTATCATCCGCACGTTTGGGAAAGAAGTTGGAGGTTTTCACTCATAAACGGGGGAAAAAGGCCTGGAAATTGGTCGTTCAATGGGAAGAGCTGGCTGACGCCCCGACCCTGAATCAGTGTAGAGCTCAGCTTTGGCCCGCGACGGCAGCCGAATTCAACGTGGAGTCAGGTACCTTACTTCGGATCACGGGTCTCGAGTCCGTTTGGCCGGAGGAAGAGATCGATGAACTGTCAGAAGGATTATCTCGACTGAAACCTCCTTTCGAACAACTTGGAGATTTTCGAGTCTTTCTAACGGATGCTCGACAATCCGCCCAACCAATGGAAATTGACGCTTCGCAGTTAATTGAAAATCCTCTTTATCGTATTAAGGGAGAATTGAAAGCGAATGGAGCGTTGCGCTACACATACGGATATCAACCATACAAAGGAAGAGGCAGAACTGATGGTGACACAATCAGCTGGGCAAACATCTTGCTCGACATCAAGCAGCGCCGTGACAAGAAATCGGGTCGCTATTTACCCGAAGGGAAAAAGCCAGAATGTGGGCCCTTTAACTTTGAAATCAGGGCGTGGGATCTAGATCCAGACACCGTAGAAACCGCAGCGAACAAGTTCAAGATTCGAAAGTCAACAGTTAGATCAGAGATTCGTACATTCAAAGGAATTTCGGTCTACCGCGATCAGATTTTGGTATTACCTAAATCAGAAACGTCTCGCGACTGGCTTGGTTTGGATCTTCGCAGAGTTAGTAAGACTGGAACGCGCATTAGCACAAGTCAGATCGTCGGGTACGTTGGAATTACAGCTGAGGCTAATCCAGAAATTGATGACACCAGCGACCGGGAACGCCTTGCGCGAAATAATCACGTTCGCGAGTTCGAGTCCCTTCTGAAGTACATAGTGGAAATTCTTGAAATCAAGAGAGATGAGGACAGGCCACACGACGAACAGAAAATGGGCGATCTCTTTAAGAATCTGGATTCTCAAGGGGTAGTCGAAGAGGTGCGACAGTTGGCGTCCGAGAAAGCGCAAGCTACGGAAGTCCTACCTTACCTAGAGAGCTTTTCAGTGCGCTTGGAAGCAGCAAAGTCACGGATCGAGCAAACATTCGGTTATTACAATCGACTCGCCACAATTGGGACGTTGTCTCAAATGCTCGTTCATGAGGTTGGGAATAATAATGTAATCATCGGGCGATTCCTTGGAACAGCAAGATCGTTCATGCAGGAACCCGGTAAGTTTCGCTCCGCAATGACGACACAACTGTTGAGTGCCGAGACAGCATTGAATTCGCTGGAACGGCTGGCCGAGAGGTTCATGCCGCTTGCTACCAGAGGATTCAGACGAGCTCGACGCTCGGCATTCTTCAAGCAAGCACTAGAAACTTGTAGGCAAGCCCGCGAAAAGGACATTGATCATTCCGAGATCACTTGGGAAACGGACTTGGCTTCAACCGACGAAGTAAAGATCGATCCCGGCGAACTCCATGCCGTTGTGCTAAATCTGATCGATAATGCAATTTATTGGCTGGCGCACTCCGACTTGCGTAAGCGGCGACTAAGAATCTCAACAAAAAGAGTCTCTGGTCGTTTGCAGTGTCGCGTTATGGATTCCGGTATTGGAATTGAGAAAGGCCAAGAGCATAAGATTTTTCTACCAGGTGTAACCCAGCGGCCGAATGGTTTCGGAATGGGTCTTACGGTGGCAGCCGAGATAATTGAAGGACATGGTGGCACGATCCACGTGGAGTCTCCAGGTGAGCTTAAGGGCGCGACTTTCGTTTTTGATCTTCCTATCGCTTAACCGAGGATTACTAATGCCTTACCAACTCTTAATTGTGGAAGATGATGCCAAGATCATCCAGGCTCTCACCGAAGAATTGAACCAGGCTTTTGGCGACGAGATGGACGTAAGGGACTGCAACTTCAAAGAGGCCCTAGATCGGGTGAGAACGCTTCGACCAGACATTATGATTCTCGACCAACACGAAGGTGTCGCCGAGGATGCCGCTCGGCCGATCTGGGACTACATCTGGGAAAAACATTTCTGCCCATTGATTGTTTATTCGGCTTTTGATTTCGCAGGCTACGGATCAATTGATCACCCTTTTTCTCACTATGAAGCGAAGGGCGCTGCAGGAAGCCTCGGACGAGTGATTGAGAAAGCTCGGGGCTTTTTTGAACAAGCCGATGGACTGCGAACGCTGCGCTACGAGATCGATGACCGGATCGCGGATTCCCTGAAATTCGTGAGCCCATTGGTTTGGCGAGAACCGGCTAACGTTGCGCAACGTAGTGATTTGCTGAGACGAGTGACGCGGCGTCGACTAGCAGCATCTTTCGACAGCCCTTCTTGTCTCGCTGATAATGTTATCGCACTGGAACAATTTATTTATCCGCCGCTTGAACCGGGTCTTCTAACCGGTGACGTTATTAAGTCGGTTGATGCAAACAGCAGTGATGCATCGGCGTTTAGCTTGGTATTGACCCCCTCCTGCGATTTGCAAAGTGGGGGAACAAGGCACCCGGTGTCTTCCGTTCTGGTGGCCCATTGCATAGGAGTAAATGATCCAGATATTCTGCGGCTTTTCGATCTCAACGCTGATGCGAAAGATTTGCCGGAAAAACTGGGAAGACGACTAAAGAGTGACAAGCTTCAGCATATGTGCGTGATACCGCAACTGCAAAATGTCTGGCCCGCAATGGTGGCTAATCTTAAAAAGCTAACCCTGGTCGCGAGAGAAGAAATTGCCCTGGATGAGTCGGTTGTAGGTGGGGGAACACCGTTCGTAAGACTGGCTAGTTTAGACAGCCCATTTCGTGAGAGCTTGGCATGGCGTTACACCCAAACCACCGGCCGTCCCGGTCTTCCGGATCTTGATGAGGCAGTGTTAGAACGAGATATCATCGCCGCCGCGAAAACGCTTATGGGAGCTGACCGTGCGGGCAATTGATTTTTTTTGCGGAGCTGGCGGCCTTACCAGAGGTTTGCTCGACGCCGGAATATCAGTCGTCGCTGGCATTGATTCAGACGAACGATGTCGCCGCACTTACGAAGTGAATAACGAAGGAGCGCAATTTGTAAAGAAAGACATCCGGGAAGTCACACTTGCAGAATTAAAACGGCTCGCGGACGTAGAGTCTTTCGGCGAAGTGTTATTTGCGGGATGTGCACCGTGCTCTCCATTCAGTCAGAAGCGTACAGCACCAGAGCCGAGCAATGACCTAACTCTATTGATGGAGTTCGGGAAAATCGTCGCGAGGGCAAAACCTGGGTATGTCCTGATCGAAAACGTCCCCGGAATGGCAAGTGTCCCCGGCTACAGTACCTTCCGTCGATTTGTGCGCTTGCTCGAAAACAATGGTTACAAGAATCGAATCATAAGAGAGGTCTTGGATGCCAAACGTTACGGTATTCCTCAAACAAGAAGAAGATTGGTTTTGATTGCTACGCGAAGAGGAACGCCTTCGTTGCCGAAACCGCGATATGGAACCAACGGCCGTCCATTCAGAACAGTTCGTCAAACAATCGCTCGCTTCCCGGTATTGCGGGCCGGTTACGAACACACCACCATCAAGAATCACGTCGCCTCAGTAGTCACCCCAATCAACGTTGAGCGGCTCATTGCTACCCCGGAAGATGGCGGCGACAGAAGGGATTGGCCCAGGCGACTGCGGCTAGCCTGTCACGCAAGGGGTTACGAAGGGCATACAGACGCGTATGGGCGGATGTGGTGGGATGCTCCAGCCCCGACCCTGACCGGCCGTTGTCACAGCATTTCGAACGGGCGTTATGCTCATCCTGCGCAGAGGCGCGGGATTTCCCTTCGCGAAGCAGCTGCCCTCCAGACTTTCCGTGACAGCTACGAATTCTTCGGGCCTCACAATCACATTGCGCTGCAGATCGGAAATGCCGTTCCGGTTCGTCTTGGTAAAGAGCTTGGAAAGCACATCCTCCGACTCGAGAAGCTACAAAACCAACAGAAACGTAGACGTCGTGACCGAAAGAAAGCAAACGGGTCATCAAAGGCGTAGTCTATGCCAACTGGAGAAAACTTGTCCCGCGAAGAGCATATTCTTGCTTTCAATCTTTACTCCCAATTCCTTTTAGCGCCATCCACATCCGAAACCCCGAGTGGGGAAATGGATTGGCTCTGAGATTACTCGGTATTTCCAATAACAACCGGGGCAGTCGCCCGCCTGTTGAGGAGGCTCCGTCGTGCTTGGCCGGCGCGCGGTGGATGAGGGAGTCCTTCCTCACGGTCGTGCTACGGCCCGAAGGTGTAAGTAAGAACCCCACTCACCTGCGTCTTCCCGGGAGCGAAGCGCGCCTTTAACGCAGCCTGCTCCGCTGCCCGATGCAAGAACCTCGAGCCGCTGATAGCATGCGCCTCCATCACGCGGCCGTTGGTATTCACAATCACTTCAACCGCCACCGTGCCGGAACTCTTGGTCGCCCGCCCGATATCTGGATATTCCGGCGCCGGCTTGTCGATAACCAGTGTGTCGAGTTCGCCCGTGAACTTAAACGAATCGAAATAGGCGTTCACCTCCGGATGGTCTAACTCAGCCTTGTCCTCGGCGGCGAACTGAATTTCATAGACGCGACCGCGCGCGACAATAAACTTATGACGACGGAATTCCGGCGCACCATTAATGCCGGTGCCCGAAACAAAAACTGACAGCGCTGGATGATCCTGCACCGTCGACTCCGCGGTGCGCTCGATGCTGCTCGGGTGTTCCTTATCCATTCCGGCTAATTCCAAACGGTCCCGCAGCACTTCCGCGTCGGACTTTTCCCATGCCGCCATCGCTGTGACGTCCGTATAATTAAGCCGGCAACGGCACCCGCTGACATAGGAATAGTAAGTAACTCCCGAGTATTCAAAGCCCTGCCTGATCGGTTCCGGGGGATCAGGCTGAGGAAATCCGCGCGGCAGCTTAACGGTGAACCCGCCATCGTCAGACGTCACCAGTTGTGAATCCTGCCCGCCAGCCGCAGACGATCCGTTATCAGCAAAGCACCTGATCGGCCCCCTCTTCTTCTCCGTCAGGCGATTACTCAGGTTACAAGCCAGCACTACGCTCGCCAACATCAACACCCCGACAGCAGCCGGCCATGCAGATGTTTTCACCGTTCGAACTTCACTTTGAGGGTTACTCATTCGTGACTCGTTTCTACCAGGTGAGGTTGATTCACTGAATATGGTTGGAGCCCGCGCATTCTATCCGAGTTGAGGAAGGCGAGCCAATAGTGCGAGACGTGGGGTTAAGACAGGGTTGACGAGATTTACCAGAAAGCGGGCAGAATTCGACCCGGAACGACGGCACTCCGTGGCCGCCCCCTTTTTTGCTACGGCTATGCCGCTGATGTGCGGCGGCTATGCCCCGCCGGACAGGTGCTTGAAATTTTGGGGCTATGCCCTTGGTGCGCATCTATTAGGCGGGCTAAGCCAGAACCGAGGGCACAGCCCGGGGATTTATCTGGCTGCTGTCGGCGGGGCATAACCACCGCCGCACATCAGGCGGCATAGTCGAAGGCAGATATAGTCCATGACTTTTGAGGAAAGGCTCCTCAGACGTAAGGAGGATGGCCACGGAGGGCCAGCCCGACAAGTTTGCGTTACATCAGCGCAGGCTTTTGCCAGATGATTGAGTAGCGCCACAGGAGATGTTTTTTGATCTGTGCGCTGGGGAGCAGGTCGTGGCAGAGGGATTGGACTTCGGCGATGGTGGGGTAGATGTCGTGTTGCTCGTGGGCTTTCCAGGCGGCGCGTACGTCGCGCGGCGGCAGCAGGCGCCGATGGTGAATTAGACGCAGGGCGACGCTCACCGCGATGGCGACTGGGTTCATCAATGTGTCGCGCAGGCCGCTGGCTTTGTATAAATCGAGAATGAGAAGGATGCCGCCGGGCTTGAGGGCGGCTTTCATTTTCTTCAGTGCCTCACGCAGCGGCAGGTGATGCAAGGTGGCAATGCTGGCGACGCAGTCGAATTCACCCGGCGGCAAGTCAAGGGACATTACGTCTGCGAGCTGAAAATCAATATTCGCGAAAGAGGCGGAACCTGACCGTGCGAGTCGAATCATTTCCGGTGATAGATCAAGCGCCAGTACGCTTCGCGATTGCTCGGCAAGCCGGCGGGAAAAAGTTCCTTTGCCGCAGCCGATATCCAAAGTCCGTCCGCAGTTCGATGGCAGGTATTGGAGGAGGAAGTCGTGATAAAGATCGTTGTGGTTCGCTCCTTCGGGGGAGGCGAGGGCGATGCGATCAAAATCAGTTTGGACGGTAGACACTGCTTTGCACAAAGAGTCTTTTACGGCCGCTCTTAGCGCCAACGGCGCGAAATGTGAAAGCCCAGGCCAACGGCCTGGGTTACGGTCCCTGCGCGTTCAATCAGCGCTGAAAGCGCGGAATTGGACTCGCTAACTACAGCCATTGCCGGAGTGCGATGCTAGTTCGCGCCTTCAGCGCTATTGCAGATTGCTTGCGGCCGAAACCTGGGCCGCTGGCCCAGGCTGTTACATTTCGCGCCGTTGGCGCTTGAAGCCCGCCGCTCTCACTGAACAGTCGGACTTTTTGTGCGGAGCCGGTGGACACTTTGGAGTCTGAATTGTCAGCGTTAAAACGGAGCAGTAGCCAGCGGTGACAGGTCACCGCACTCCAAAGGGCTGCCGCGGTACCTGTGCAAGAATCTTACAAAGTTGCCTTAATTGCCGGCAGGCTCTTTTCGCGCAGTAGTTTGTTTAAGTCTTCGAGATCATCCTTTAACAAATGGTCCAGGCGGGCGCGGAACGCGTTCAGTTGTTCTTCGAACATCGTCTTCACTTCGCGATGCTGGTTGGTTGGTGCGAAGTCTGCGCCGGCGATACCGCTTGCCAGATAGTTTAGCTTGCTGATCAGTTTTGGCGGCCAGCGCACAGTGTCCTGGCCCTGACCGGTCAGGCGGCGTTGGATCAGGTTTTCTTCAACTGCGATCAGGCGTTTGTCGAGTTCGTTAGCTGCTTTAACTATCGCTGGAGAGAGTTGAGACCCATCCGCTACCGCGGACGGTACTGACCTCATGTTGGCGCTTGAAGCAGATTGGCCGACCGTCCCATTGCCAACGTTGGGGCCACCCGCTACCGCAGGCGGTGCTGACGTCAGTTTGTAGAGCTGGCTGCGAATGGCTTCGATCTGGTTCACCATCTCGGCGGCGTTCTCCAGGTCCTGGCGCAACTCAGTCATCACTTGCGTTTGGGCAGCGATGTCAGCCTCAGTGCCGGCGGAGTTTGGATCCTTCTTGATGACCAAAGGCTCAGACAATTCCGGCCCGACGCCGGAAAGTTTGACGGTGTAGTTTCCCGGCGGCAGCAGGACCGAGAAACGGCCGCCATCCGGCGCGACGCGCCACTCGCTATTATTCACGCCGGTAACCTCCGGCGCGTATTCGGGGCTGGTGCGCAGACGCACTTCTTTCGTCAACTCGCCGCGCAGGTCCCAGTACACGCGATTGAGCCCGACTGTTTTGGTCCCATTGATCGTGCGAACGGTTTCGCCTTTTGCATTTTCAATTCGTATTTTCACATCGCCGTCCGGGGCAGACTTCAAATAGTAATTAATCGCTGCGCCGTACGGCGGGTTTTGGCCGGCGGTCGGATCGTCGCCCATCGAAAAAGGCACGACGGTATTGCGAAAGCGATACGCCGGCCGCGGTGGAAAAAGAGCGGCGGCCGAATCGCGCACATTCGCTGTCAACTGCTGGAGCGGCGTCAGGTCATCAAGAATCCAAAAGCCCCGGCCATACGTCGAAACAACGAGGTCGTTGAAGTTCTCCTGAATCGTCATCCAGTAAACCGGCGCGTGCGGCAGATTCGATTGCAGAGGTTGCCAGTTCGCGCCATCGTCAAACGAAACGTACAGACCGCCTTCCGTACCCAGATAGAGCAAGCCCTGGCGCACTGGATCTTCGCGAACACAATGCGCGTAGCTCAGCATGGTGTGCGGAAGACCGTTAGTAATTTGCTTCCAGGTCTTGCCGTAATCCGAAGTCTTGTAAACGAACGGATCGCGATTGTTGACCTGGTGAAAGTCAACGGTGATGTATGCGGTGCCGGCGTTATAGCGCGAGGCTTCGATGTTGCTGACAGTGCCGAGGGGCGGCAACCCGGGAATGTTCTTTGTTACGTTGTTCCACTTGTTCCCGCCGTCGCGCGTGATTTGTACCAGGCCGTCGTTGGTGCCGGCCCAGATCAGTCCTTTCTCTTTTGGCGACTCAGTGATCGCAAAGACCACGGGAAAATATTCGACACCGATGTTGTCCCCAGTCAGGCCGCCGGAGAACCCTTGCCGGCTTTTGTCGTTGGTGGTGAGGTCGGGACTGATTACCTGCCAGCTCTGACCGGCGTTGGTAGTTTGATGAACGTACTGGCTGCCGACGTAAAGTTTGTTGTAATCGTGCGGCGAGATAGTCAGCGGCGCAGTCCACACGAAACGGTATTTCACTTCAGCAGCCGTCGCACCGTTCGTTTGATCGGGCCAGACTTCTACGTTGCGGGCCTGGCCGGTGCGCAAATCAAATCGTTCGACTATTCCACCGACGCTGCCGGAACCAGATGCGCTGGACCAGATGATGTTGTTGTCGCCGGGATCCGGAGTGGCCCAACCACTTTCGCCGCCGGCAACAGATTGCCACGCGCTGCGCGGAATCGGACCGCCGGCGCTGGTCCGACTGGGACCACGATACGATGGACCATCCTGTTTGTTGCCGTAGACGTTGTAGGGAATCCGGTTGTCGGCTGTGACGTGGTACATCTGCGCAATTGGTAGTTGCACACGGTTCCAGGTCTGGCCGCGCGTAACGGAGATCGAAACGTTGCCGTCATTAGCGACGGCCATACGGTCGCTGTTTGTAGGATCGTTCCACATGTCATGATTGTCGCCGCCCGGACTACTACTAAAAGCGCCGGGAGCTCCACCAATCGCTGCGCGCAGAGTTTCGCCGCCGTCCATCGAAGTTGAGAAGGTGGCGGTCAAAAAATAAGTTTCATTTGGATCGTCGGGCGCAACGGCCATGCGGAAGTAGTAATGCGTGCGGCCGCCAAGCGTGCGGTTGTAACTAACTAAGCGCCAGCTGTCGCCGCCGTCATCGGAACGCCAGAGCTTGCCGCGATCGGTCTCGACGCCTTTGACCGGCACACCGTCGCCCGTCTCAATCAAGGCATAGACGCGTTTGGAATTAGAGGGCGCCATCGCCAGGGCAATCTTGCCGGTGGTTTTCGTGGGCAGGCCATGGCCGGTGAGTCTCGTCCAGGTCACACCGCCGTCGACGGATTTGAAGAGGCCGCTGCCCGGCCCGCCGCTCTCCCGACCCCACGTATGGATCTCAAGCGGCCACATCCCGGCAAACAGGATTCGGTTGTTGTTCGCGTCCATTACCAGGTCGGAACAGCCGGTGTGCTCGTCGGTAAACAGCACGCGGGTCCAGGTCTTCCCGCCGTCAGTTGTGCGAAAAACGCCGCGCTCCTGCTGTGGTCCATAACTATGGCCCATCGCGGCCACCAGCACGATATTCGGGTCTTTGGGATCGACGATCACGCGCGCGATGCGGCCGGTCTTTTCCAGGCCCATCAGCGTCCAGGTTTTTCCGGCGTCGGTGGATTTGTAAATACCTGCGCCGACGGAGATGTGGCTGCGAATATATGACTCTCCCGTGCCGGCCCAAACCGTATTCGGATCGGAAGGGGCGATGGCGAGTGCGCCAATCGAGGAAACCGGTTGGTCGTCGAAGATGGAATCCCAGTGCGTGCCGCCATCGATAGTCTTGAAGATTCCGCCGGACGCGGCGCCGGCATAATAAATATTCGGCCGGCCGGGGATCCCGACGACGCATGTCACGCGATTGCCCACCGGACCGATGTAGCGATAGCGCAGTGGTCCCAGGATGTCTTTATTGGTTTTCTGCGCTTGCAGGAGGGAAAATGATCCGGCGATTGAGAGGGCGATGACGGCAAAAGTCAATAGTCGATTTAGACGCATTGGTTTCCTCAAAGGAAAGAGGCTGTCCGCCGATTACGCAGATTGGACATACTCAAAAAGCAAAAACCGGCACCTCAGCGGAGTCACCTTGTTTTCCTGGTTCTGTGTAAACTGCGTAATCTGTGGATGTGTATTTTGCTGGAAACGAAACCAGCTGATCGCAAATTCTTGGGAGCGGATTATTGCATAAGAGACTGGAACTGACTAGAGTTTGGCAGTTCTGATTTTATAAAAGAGCGGGGACGAGTCCCTCTTCCCGACTGCGGGTCCGCTGAGCCCTGATGCAGTGGCGTTTGAAATTTCAACCATCTCTACTCGCAGTCCGGAAGACGGGCTTGCCCCCGCGCTCCGCAACCAAGCCTTATGAACAAAATCAATCTGGCCGAAAAACTTTCGCTCTTCTCCGACTATTGGCAGCCGCATATTGCCGGCGAGTTGAACGGGCAATATGTGAAGCTGGTGAAATTCCAGGGCCCCTTCACCTGGCATCATCATGAGCACGAGGACGAGCTCTTCATGGTTCTGCAAGGAAGATTTCGCCTGGAGTACCGCGAGCCTGGCGAGGGCGACGTTGACCGGTCCCTTTGGTTGGAGCAAGGCGAGATGATTATCGTCCCGCGCGGTGTCGAACACCGGCCGGTGGCTGAGGAAGAATGTCACGTGCTGCTCTTTGAGCCGGCGTCGACTTTAAATACCGGCAACATCGAAGACCAGTTTACCGTAAGGAACTTGCAGCAGATTTAAACGGAATTGATGACGGCACGTCGATCAGTATGCAAAGATAACGCAACTTGAACGAAGGAGCCCCCGAATCATGAAAAGACTTTTCACTCACACAACTGTTTGCTTATCACTGGTTTTGCTAAGCGCGGTCGCCGCGTTTGGCCAGACAGCTACCAGCTCGTTGGCGAACCTGCCTGAGGCAGACACGCTGGTCTACATCAACCCGCAGCGCATTCTTAATGATGCGGTGCCAAAACTCATGCCGGCAAAGGAAGTCGCGGACATGCGTTCGATGTTCGACATGGTCAAGCAGCAGTCCGGCATCGACCCGTCGAAGATCGACTACATCGTCATCGCCACGCGCTTTAAGCGGCCGACACCTGACTTGAGTTTTCAACCAGCTGAATTCATGTTGGTTGCCAGTGGCGACATGAGCGCTGAATCGCTCATGACCCTGGCCCGCATGGCGTCCGGTGGAAAGCTTCGCGATGAAAAGCACGGATCGAAGACCATCGCTTTGATGACAATCGACGAGATCGCCAAAGAGGCGGAAAAGATGCCGCTCCTGAAGTCCTTTTCAGAGGTTGGGATCGTGGTGCTCAACCCGACAACGATCGCGGCCGGTAGTCCCGCCTACCTGCGAGCGGCGATTGATGCGAGCGAGGGCAACGGCAGAATCGCAGCGGAGTCTTTGAATTCCCTCATGCGCGATCCGAATGTGCTGGCTAGCGTTGCGGGTTCGCCCTGGGGCGCATTCGCGAAAAGTTTTGGCATGTTGGGAACTGAAGGAAACGCGCGGCCGCCGCGTTGCGAATCAAAGCTGGGCGACTTTTATGCGGCGCTTACCATGGACGCGACAAACTTCAGGCTGCGCGGCATGATGAACGCCGACAATCCCGACACGGCAAAAATTATCGACAACCTGCTGTCGGGATTGCTGCAGCATGGCATCAGCGAAATTCCGGACAAATCAGCGCAGGCAATGCTGAAGGGCATGACCCTGACGGCGGAGAATGATGAAGTTGTGTTGCAGGCCGATTTTGCGCAGCAGATGTTGAAAGACTTGATCCAGCAACACATGATGCCGAAGAAGCAGGAGGCGTCGGTGCCTCAGCCGCCGAAGCCACCGGTGAAGAGGCCCGTAACCAGACGCCGGAAACGCGGCTAAGCTCTGTCGTTCGCAATAGCGAAGCTCTTTGGAGTGCGGCGACCTGTCGCCGCTTTCCTATCGGCGGCTAACCGGCAGATGCGACAGGTCGCATTAAGAGAAAAGCGCCGACAGGTCGGCGCACTCCAAAGAGCTTCGCTAACCCCTACATGTCAGCAAGCATCGCCCACGCCTGAATACACCTGCCGCCAACGGCCTGCGCTCTTCTTATAAATGACATAGCCGTAGGCGTCGAAGCCTCCCGTTACCGCAAAAACTTCGCCGACGCCGTCACCGTCCAGGTCAAGTTGGTCCAAAAAATCAATGCTCGATAAGAAGCCTTCGGCCGGAGGTTGATAGGCCTGGAACTTCACGAAGTCGGCGCGCATCGCGGCGCCTTGTGGCTTCGCAATCAAAAACAAATCACGTTGAAACTTGTTCCTGGCTGCGAGGGTGAAGCTTCCAATCATTTCGAAAACACCATCACCATCCAGATCGGTTGCAGCTAAGTTAGTGACCCCCAGCGAACGGAATAGCGCGCTGGTCACACCATGTTCGGTATAGATCTTCTTCACCAGCGCCAAAACGGCATCGCGTTCCGCAGCACTCGGCGCGCGTCTCGCTGGAGTGCGCTTGCCGATAAGTTCAGAGTTGATAGCCAAAGCCTTCACTTGGCCGCCAAGAGTAACTGAGGTCGACCCTGACGCTTCTGCGTGCACGCTGTTGCAGCCGCGCGACCATCCTTTGAGAGTGACGCTTCCAGCGTCGCCGCCACCGAAGGTCAAACGGTATTTGTTGCCGGCAGCGAAAAACTTTTTCGCAAACGCGTCCTGTTGCGCTTCCTTGTCTTCGGAGAACGGCGCGCTCAGTCGCTTGCCATTGATAGCGACGACAGCATCGAGGTTGTAGGTGCCAGACTCTTCGGAGACCGAGAAGACCAACGTTGGCGATGTGCTCTGCGGAACTGCGCGCGCCGCTGCGTCTCGAGGCGGCATATACATGGAAACCGAAATGGAAAGCGCAATGAGTATTGCGGCGAATGGTACCAGCCGGTTCATTCTGCTCACGATTTGTTCTCCCGATGTTTGACGGTAGTGAAAGGCCCGATATGATAACGGAGCAATGGCTAAACCTATAACGGAAAAACACGCTGAAGCGAGCCGGCTTACGAATGATGGATCCTCAAACTGACAACGGCGCCATAAAGCTTGAGCGGCGGAATGCGATTGCGGTGCTCACGCTTTCGCGGCCGGACAAACTGAACGCCCTTTCACTTTTCATGAAGGACGAGCTCGAGCGAACCCTTCATCAAATGGAAAGTGATCCAGATCTGCGCGCTCTGGTCATTACTGGTGAAGGCGACCGCGCGTTTTGTGCGGGCACCGATATCGCTGACATGGCGCATTTGGATCCGGACGGCGCGAAAGCCTTCGCCCAACGGGGCCAGGAGCTTGGTAATCAGCTTGAGCGTTTCCCCGTGCCCGTCATCGCAGCCATCAATGGACTAGCCGCAGGCGGTGGCACTGAGCTGGCGCTGGGTTGCCATTTACGCGTCGCCGCGACTAACGCGCGATTTAGTTTGCCGGAACTGAAGCTCGGAATAATTCCGGGATACGGCGGGACGCAAAGATTGATGCGCGTAGTTGGCGAGGGACGCGCGCTGGAAATGATGTTAACCGGCGAGAGTGTCTCCGCGGCCGAAGCGCAGCGCGCAGGTTTGGTAAACCGCGTCGTTGAGCCGGCGGATTTAATGAAAGAGGCTGAGGAGTTGGCCGGCAAAATCGCGCGGCTTGCTCCGCTCGCAATCCGCACCTGCCTGAAGGCCGTCATCGGTGGCCGCGAGCTCAGTCTTGAGGATGGTCTGGCGCTGGAACGCGAACTTTTCAGTTCGCTGTTCGTAACGGAAGATGTACGCGAAGGAACCAGCGCATTTCTTGAGAAGCGCAAACCCGTATTCAAAGGTCGCTAGGTATTAACCGGCTCTAATTACCAAGTCGAGGGAGACGGATTTTCCTTTTGTCATTTCTCATTTGTCAGCCGGTTATCGAAAGCGGAAGCGGGGCGACCGTTTTCCGGCGAGACAAATAAGAGATGGTGGATTCAAGTTTCAAGTACAACAACTTGATCCATGCGTCTGCGCCAGAGGCGCAGTGGCAAGGTAGCCAGTGGCAAGCGCGCAGCGCGCGGCCACTGGGACATCCGAAAACGAGAAGGGCGCCCGGCAAGGGCGCGCGGAATATCAGGAGTGCCGTTACCTCCCGGCGGCCGTGCGGGGCGCAATCCAATTGGGGGTACGGATCCAGTGGCCGCGCGCTGCGCGCTTGCCACTGGCTACCATCCTTCCGCACCTGCCGGCGCGAGGAAACCACAACGGCAACCGGCTGGGTTTCGCAAGCTGAGTCAATGGTTCAATTTCAACATCCATTGGTTGCACTTCCAAATTGAATTCGCGAATGACATATGAAGAATCTTCTTTGCCCTTTGCCCTTTGCTCTTAGCCATTTCTGTGTAATCTCCGTAATCTGCGGATAGCCTTAATATTAAGGCCCTCCCGCCAGTTAGAGAACACTTTCACATGCTGCTCTATTGGTGCTATTCTCCCACCTAAATAATCATGGCCCAACAGAATTCATTTGATATCGTTTCCCAGGTCGATGCCGCCGAAATCAACAACGCCATCAACCAGACCACTAAGGAAGTGCACCAGCGGTTTGACTTTAAAGGCAGCCACGCCAACGTGGCGTTGGAAGACAAGGAATTGGTCCTGAGTGCCGAGGACGAAACCAAGCTGCGCAACATGAACGATATCCTGCAGCAAAAACTCGTCCGCCGTGGCGTGCCGCTGAAGGCCCTCAGCTACGGGAAAGTCGAGCCGGCCGCAGGCGGCACCGTGCGCCAGCGAGTCGCGATCCAGCAGGGAATTCCCCAGGACAAGGCGAAAGAGATCGTGAGGTTTATCAAAGACTCAAAGGCCAAGGTGCAGGCTGCAATTCAGGGAGACGTGGTGCGAATCACCGGCAAGGATCGTGATACGTTGCAGGACGTGATCGCGAAACTAAAAGCCACGGATTTTGACATCAACATGCAGTACACGAACTACCGGACGAACTAAGGACCCTATGCAGACGACCAGCAGCAGCGCAGTGATGGAAAACCCGCAGGTTTCCGCACTGCGTATCTTCAGCCTGATCGCTCCACAACTGGAGCAGGTTGAGGAGGAGTTTGAGCGCCAGGCGCATTCAAACATCCAGGTCATCAGCTACATCGGCGAGTACCTGCGAGCGTCCGGCGGTAAACGTGTTCGCCCGGCGCTGACGATTCTTTCCAACTACGCGGCGGGTGGTGACGGTTCGACGGTTAATTCGATTCGCATGGCGACTGTGATGGAGTTTCTGCACACGGCCACGCTCGTGCACGACGACATCATCGACAAGGCGGAGACGCGCCGCAACCGTCCGTCGATAAATTCTCAGTTCGGCAATCAGACCGCCGTGCTGATGGGCGACTGGCTGTATATGTCAGCGTTTGAAACCAGCCTGGCGGAACGCTCGCTGCCGATTCTCGACATCTTGACTGCGGTAACGCGGAAAATGACTGAGGGCGAGCTGCTGCAATTGACGCTGCTGAACCGTACGGATATTTCGGAAGAGCAATACTTCGATGTCATCACACGCAAAACTGCGTACCTGTTTAGCGGGTGTTGTGAAATCGGCGCCATTCTGGCTGGCGCCGGGTTGGCTGAGCAACGCGCTTTGCGAGATTACGGTTTGAATCTTGGAACTGCTTTTCAGCTGGTTGACGATCTGCTCGACTTTACCGAAACCGAGGAATCCCTTGGCAAGCCAACCGGGATCGACCTGATGGAAGGCAAGCTCACTTTGCCTCTGGTTTATCTGCTGGAGCGTGACGCCGGCGCCAATGATTTAGTGCAGACAGTGATGGTAGAAGGCGGCTACCAAAAAGTATCACGAGCCCAGATCTTGAATGCCCTGGAGACCAGCGACGCCCTCACACGCGCACGGCAACGCGCCTATCAGTATGCCGAAAAGGCGCGCAGTGTACTCGACGTACTGCCGGATTCTGACTACTGCGAAGCCCTCCGGGCGATCCCTTCATACATCATCGAGCGCAACCGGTAGGGCAGTCATTCCGGCGTGGGTTCCCCTCCCGTTGGGAGGGGCTAGGGGTGGGCCCGCACCGGAGCAAAGTAATGATCTCTTACGCGCGGCCTCGTAGGCCGCGCGGCGTCTTTCATAGGTTCATGCTTGCGTCAGGCCCTCCCCAACCCCTCCCAGAGGGAGGGGCTAATCCCAAGTTTTGCGGCGAAACTTATTGATAATCCAGCCAGGGCACACTAGAATCGGCCCCAGAACAAATGGCGAACGAGAACCTGATAGCAAAGCTCGAACAAAGCCTGCGGCAATCACGCGGCGCGCGCACGCGTCTGTCGGCGCGGCTGACTGAGCTGGAGGCCGAAGCCGACATGGTTCGGGCCGAGCTGGCTGAGATGGATTTGCTGGCGGGCCAGACTGAGGCGGCAATCTTTCGCCTGCTATCAAACGTGATGAGCGGTCCCTCGACCCAGGTTGGAACGACGTCGGTATCGGAGCTGGAGAGCACGCTGCAGGATCGTCTGTCCCGCGGCGATTCATTCCCGCGCCGCCCGTTTCAACAACATCATCAAATCCCGCCGATTCTTTCCGGAATAGAAGTCACCGACGACCGTTTCGTCGATCGAACCATTCCCCAGGCAGCGACGATGCTCTTGCGCGAAGCTGGCGAACCACTGCATGTGAATGAGATCTATAACCGCCTGATGGCGGGCGGCTTCAATTTCACTGGTCATAACCCCACGATCAGCATCGCCGTTTCATTGAATCGCAACGGCCGTTTTCGCAAAGTCGCACCCGGCACCTTCGACTTGGTCATGCGTGAAGCGTCAAAGGCTTCGTGAGTGTGCGGGCTCGCCCCGATACCTACATTCACGGAGCCGCTCGCGGTAGCGAGCGGTTTAGAACCCTTGCTACCGCAAGCGGCTCAGATTGTGCGCGTACAAAGCGCAGAATTGACGAGTTTGCACACTTGGTGTAAAAGTATGCGCCGACCCGGCCAGTTGTTTTGTTGCTTCCGTCGTTTAGAAATAACTTAAGGAGAGATTCCCCCTGATGCGAAACATCCCCCATCGAGTCCTGATCTGTGTCAGCGTCTTTGCCTTCATGCTTTCATTAGTTCTCCTGGCGACCGCGCAGGAACCAACGACGAAAACCGGCGGACCGAGTTTCATGACGTCGCTGGAAGCGGCGGTGATTGACGAGATTAATTTGGCGCGGGCGAATCCCGGCCAGTACGCCAGTTATCTGGAAGAGACCCGGAAGTATTACAACGGCAAAAGCTATTTGCCGCCATCGCGAAAAAAGCCAATCACAACTTTCGACGGTATCGCGGCGCTGGACGAGGCAATTAGCTTTCTGAAATCCAGCGGACCGCTGGGACCGCTACAGCCCTCAGCGGGACTGTCGTGTGGCGCGCGCGACCACAGCCAGGACATGGTGCTGAAGGGAACCAGCGGACATAGAGGCAGCGATGGCAGTTTGCCGAACGACCGGATCAGCCGCTATGGCACATGGAAGAGCACGGTGGGAGAGGCGATCCTTTATCGCGTCAGCACCGCGCGTGAGATGGTATTGGAGTTAATTGTTGATGACGGCAATCCCGGCCGGCCTCACCGCAAAAATGTTTTCGAGCCGAGCTTTCAGGTGGCGGGCGTTTCCATTAGTCCCGAGTCGGCTCGTGGAACTTTCTGTGTAATTGACTACGCCGGCGGATTCGCTGAGAAAGGTGAAATGAAAGCGGCAGCGACTGCGCCCGCGGTGGCGGAAGCGAAAGCCGTTGCGCCGGCTACGACGACGGCTGAAACAAAAACCGTCAAGACGCCGGCTACTACGAAAACCAAGAGCCGGTCTTCCAAGCGAGGCTGAGCTAATCTGAAATAATGGTAGCGAAGCTCTTTGGCGTGCGCTGACCGGCTTTGCACAGAAATTACTGAACATCCGCCCCCTCTCCGCAAGCGGAGAGGGGGATGGGGGGAGAGGTTGCCGGGCGTGAACCCCACCCCTAACCCCTCCCCGTTTACGGGGAGGGGCAGACACGAAGCTGAGTCTAAGTTTTTGTGCAAAGCCGCGCTGACCTGTCAGCGCTTTCCCTCGTCGTGAGCTGTCGCGACGGTTCGAGATTTAGTTCGGCAAAAGAGCCTCGAGCGGCTATGGTCGTTCGAGGCTCTCCCTTGTAACGCAGGATTGAAACAGACAACTATGCGGGCAATGATTCTGGCGGCAGGTTATGGGACGCGGCTTTGGCCGCTGACGGTCGACCGAACGAAACCGGCGATCCCTTTTATGGGCCGGCCGCTCGTCGGTTATGTAGCCGAATATCTCGCGCGTAATGACATCAAGGAGGTTGTCGTCAACCTCCATCATCAACCGGATTCAGTTCGCGCCGCGCTCGGAGATGGCAGTCGCTTCGGCGTCAACCTGCACTACGTCGAAGAGCCGGTGATTCTCGGCCCGAGCGGAGCGCTCGACAACGCGCGTCATTTGCTTAAAGGCGAAACGTTCGTAGTTATCAACGGAAAGATCGTCACTGACATCGATCTGCGAGCGGCTTTGCACACGCACCGCGAGTCGAACGCAATCGCCACGCTCGTGTTGCGGGAAAATTTCAAGCGCGAAGCGTTTACGGAAGTCGAAACTCACGATGGCTTGGTGACAAAGTTCGGTGGCATGCCGGCGTCCCGCGCTGATGATAGCGAGCAGGAGAGTGACACGGGTGTTCCGCTCATGTTTACCGGCATTCACATCATGGAGCCATCAATTTTTGCTCACATTCCTCAGGGAGTGTTCTCGCACACGATTACTGATGTGTATCTGCCGGCGATGGCGAAGGGCGAGCGCATCGCCGCTCATGTCGCAGCAGGCATGTGGTACGAACTCTCCACCATTCAGCGGTACCTGGAGATCAGCCTGGAGTTGATGCATTTGAAAGGCCGTCAGTATGAGGCCGGTATGGACTGCATGATCGAGCAGGGCGCGACCGTGCGAGAATCCATTCTCTGGGACGGCGTCAGGGTTGGCGCCGGCGCGCGCGTCTACCGGTCAATCCTGGCTGACGGCGTTCGAGTTGAGTCAGGGGAAGTCTTTGAGAATTGCGCCGTGGTGCGGGCTGAACTGGTCCAGAACGAGGAACGTCCGGCCAAGGCTTTGCCCGGTGAATTCAAAGGCGATAACTTTGTCGTGCAATTAGCACGATGATACAATCGCCTCGCATTCTGACGAATAATAGATACGGCGGGGCGCAAATTCGTCCCGCCGCTTTAGCAATCACACGTCGTGTTCCCCATGCGTCAAGCGTCCGAGCCTGGAAAGAATTCGCTCCCGAGAAGTGCTCGCGAGCGGCTGGCTGACTATCTGGCCGGCCGCCATCACAAGAGCCATGACAAGAGCCAGGACAAGAGCGAACCCGTCATAATTCCGCTCACGCCAGACGCTTCAACGCGGGAATATTTTCGCATCCCCTGGAACCGCACGACCGCAGTCGCTGCTGTTTATCCGGAACCGTTCAATCCCGACCTGCATCCCTACCTTGATGTCACTCGGCTGTTCCTGGAGTGCGACCTGCCGGTGCCGGAGGTTTATGCGGTGGAAGGGGACTGCGGCATCATTGTGCAGGAGGACCTGGGCGACGCTCAGTTGTGCCGTGTTTTCGAAACAGCCGGAGAAGACGAGCGGGACGAATACCTGGATCAGGCAATCGGGCTCATCGCAAAAATTCAGGCAGCAACCGACATAGCGTTCAAGCGTCAATCAATCTCCAGCCGCCTGGCCTTCGATGAAGCGAAGCTCTCGTGGGAACTCGGGTTTTTTTTAGAGCATTACTTCGGCAGTTTGCGCCGGGAAGAGCTGACCCACGCCGAAGCGGCCGAGTTGAAGGCGGAGCTCAACGACGTGGCGGCGGAGCTGGCCGCGCGCCCGCGAGTTTTGTGTCACCGGGATTTTCATTCAGCGAACTTGCTGGTCGATAAGAAGAATAAGTTGCGGATCGTCGATCACCAAGATGCGCGCATGGGTCCGGCCAGCTACGATTTGGTTTCGCTGGTGTTGGATCGGCAGCCCTCGCCACCGTCACTCGCGGAGATGCGCGCTCATCGTCTTTACCTGTTGGAAGAGCGGCGGCGCTGCGGGCTGGAATCTCTCGATCCGGATGAGTTTAGCCGCGAGTTTCGTTTGATGACCGTGCAGCGCGGCTTAAAGGCAATCGGGACATTCTCGTATCAAACCGCAGTTGCCGGCCGCGGCGAATTCTACGAGAGTTTTATTGCCCCCACACTTGAGATCGTTCTGTTGGCGGCGCAGTGGCTGGACCGGTTTCCGGCATTGCGGCGCGCCATTACGGAACGGCTGGGATAGTGATTCAGGAACAAATGCCACAAACCTACATTTCGGATTTATCTCAGCATGCGGGGCAGGAAGTTGTCCTCAAGGGCTGGCTTTATAACCTTCGATCGAGCGGCAAGATTCTGTTTCCGCAATTGCGTGACGGCACCGGCATCGTGCAGTGCGTAGTCCTGAAGAACTCGGTCACGCCAGAGATTTGGGAATCGCTTAAGGCCCTGGGCCAGGAGTCGGCGCTAATGGTTCGCGGCCAGGTCCGCGAGGACGCACGCGCTCCCGGCGGTTACGAGATCGATGTGGTCGAAGCGACCGTGATCCAAAACGCGCAGGATTACCCGATCTCTCTGAAAGAGCATGGGACCGAATTTTTGATGGACCACAGGCACTTGTGGCTGCGATCAAAAAGGCAGCATGCGGTCCTCAAAGTGCGGCATACAGTAGTAAAGGCCGTGCGTGATTTTCTCGATCAGGACGGGTTCACTCTCTGCGACGCACCCATCTTCACGCCGGCAGCCTGCGAAGGGACCACCACGCTATTTGAAGTTGATTACTTCGATGGCGAGAAGGCGTACCTGACACAGTCCGGTCAGCTTTATAACGAAGCGACCGCCGCGGCATTCGGCAAAGTCTATTGTTTTGGGCCAACGTTTCGCGCGGAAAAATCGAAGACGCGACGTCATCTGACCGAATTCTGGATGGTCGAACCGGAGATGGCTTTCGCCACGCTCGAGGACGTACTCACTTTATCCGAGCGGTTCCTGTCGTACATTGCCGAACGGGTAATGACTGAGCGCGGAGAGGAATTAAAAACTCTGGAGCGGGACCTAACCAAATTGGAGGCCATCGTGCCGCCGTTTCCGCGTCTGCACTACGATGACGCGGTGAAGATGCTGCACGCCGGGCATGACGCCGGAGAACTGGCCACGAGATTCGAATGGGGCGGCGATCTGGGCGCGCCTGACGAAACATATTTGTCGGCGAAATATGACAAGCCGCTGATGGTCCATCATTATCCCGCCGAGGTGAAGGCCTTTTACATGGCGCGCGATCCTGATCGAAATGAATTGGCCCTGGGCGTCGACGTGCTGGCGCCGGAAGGATACGGCGAAGTTATCGGCGGCGGAGAGCGCGCGACTTCGCTCGAGTTTCTCAAGGATCAAATCGCCGCGCACGAACTGCCGCAGGAAGCGTTCGAGTGGTACCTTGACCTGCGCCGCTACGGCAGTGTGCCGCACGCCGGTTTCGGGATGGGGATAGAGCGCTGTACCGCCTGGATGTGCGGCATCGAGCATGTGCGCGAAACCATCCCGTTTCCACGGATGCTTTACCGGATTAGGCCGTAAGATTAGAGGCTAGAGACTAGAGGCTAGAGGCTAGGGCATTTGGCGCTAGCGGCCAGAGACCACGGAAAGACATCGCTGTTAAGAAGTTTGTCCGGCTAGTCTCTAGCCCCTAGCCCCTAGCCCCTAGCCCCTAGCCTCTAGCCTCTAGCCTCTGACTTGATTATGGACGAACAGCTACGCGTTGAATTCAATGAATGGGCCCGCGCCGGCCGCGGCGAAAGCATGGAGCGCGGCCACCGGCCCACTGGCGAGCAGGCGATTGCACGAATGGATGTCCCGCCGGATGCGGTCGTGCTCGATCTCGGGTGCGGCTCTGGCTGGGCTTCGCGTTTGTTGGCCAGCCGGGCGAGCAAAGGCTCGGTCATCGGAATCGACATCTCCGATAAAATGATCGAGCTGGCGAGAAAGAGCTCAGCCAGTTACTCGAATGTGACGTTTGAAGTCGCCGGCGCCGACCATCTCCCTTTTTTGGATCAGGAATTCACCCACGCGTTTTCGATGGAGTCGCTCTATTACTATGAAGATATGGCGGCGGCGCTCAGCGAAGTCGCGCGAGTTTTACGGCCCGGCGGATTATTCGCGTCCGTGATGGATCTCTATTTCGAAAACGCGCCATCGCATCAATGGATCGATCAGCTCAAAGTCCCGGTTCATCTCCTGCCCATTTCCGAATACCATTCGCTGTTTAAGGAAGCCGGTTTCACTGAGACTTCGGATGAACGACTCCTGGACCCGACGCCGGTGCCGGATGATTACGCGGGCGGTTCGTTCAAGACCCGCGAGGATTTGCTAGCATATCGTGCCGCGGGTTCATTGCTGATGCTGGGAAAGAAGCCGAATGAGTGACCACATGAGTGCCAAAATGAGTGCCCAAAATGAGTGCCCAAAATGAGTGATAGCCAAGAGCGAATCGTCACCATCTTTGGCGGCGCACGCTGCTCGTCAACTGATCCGGAATACCAACAGGCCCACCGCGCCGGCGAATTGCTGGCGGCAGCCGGTTACACGATTTGCACCGGCGGGTATCTGGGTGTGATGGAGGGCGCCAGTCGCGGCGCAGCGGAAAAAGGCGGCCGCGTGTTGGGCATCGTCATGAACCAGTTTAAGGCGGAGCCAAATCGCTTCCTCACCGATAAGGTCGCCACGCCACATTTCTACGAACGTCTCCAACGTTTGATCACAAGGTCCATCGGCTTCATCGCGATTCGCGGCGGCATGGGCACCGTGACTGAGCTATCTTTGGTCTGGAATAAGATTCAAACCGGCGTGATCGGGCCGCGGCCGCTCGTGTTGCTCGGCGATTGCTGGCCGCCAATTGTGGAGGCGTGGCAGAAGTACCTGGTGGTTAGCGATAAGGATGTGGCGGCGCTGGATTTCGCCCAAACCGCCGAAGAGGCAGTTGCCATCATCGAAGAGAAATCTAAAGGAGTAGTTCTATGAACTGTCCAGGTTGCGGGGCCAACATGGTTGCCGGCGCGACATTTTGTGGCGCATGCGGCAATCGCGTAAGTGCCGCGCCAGCCGCAGGCGGCGGCGTTGCGGGATCGGGCATCAAGATCGATGCTGATGGCCTCGGCCAGGGGCGTGGTTACAGCTACGAGATTCTGCATCAACCTTCGTTTTCGCTAGCGGTGCTGCAACTACAAGCGGAACAATCCATCCTCGCCGAAGCGGGCGCGATGGTTTCGATGTCCGCCAACGTCGAGTTACAGTCGCAGATGAAGGGCGGCTTTCTGGGCGCCATCAAACGCGCGGCCGGTGGCGAATCAGCCTTTATCTCCACCTTCACCGCGCGCGGTGGGCCAGGTGAAGTCAGCCTCGCGCCCGGCGCTCCCGGCGATGTGGCAGCGATCGAGATGACTAACCAGTCATTTTTCGTGCAGTCCAGTTCATACCTCGCCGGCGATGCCAGCCTGACTGTCGATACAAAATGGGGTGGCGCTAAAACTTTCTTTTCCGGCGAAGGGTTGTTCGTGTTGCTGGTACAGGGCCAGGGTCTGCTGTTGGTTTCATCGTTCGGCGCGATCCATCGCAAACGGCTTCAAGCGGGCGAGCGTTACGTGGTCGATACCGGACACCTGGTGGCCTGGGAAGGCACGACGCAATATACTTTGCGGAAAGCGGCTGCTGGGTTTTTTCGCAGCATGATGAGCGGGGAGGGAATCGTGGCCGAATTCACCGGGCCCGGCGAGTTGCTGATTCAAACGCGCAATCTGGCTGCCTTTGCCGGCTTGATGAAACCATTTTTCCCTTCGCAATCCGGAGGCGGCAGCGGATTCAATATCAATTTGGGCGGTTAGGATTTTCAGGTAAGGGAATTACGTGAGCGAAATTTTGGCGGAAGAGCCGGCGAGTACAGCCAGCGCCGATCGACCTGCCGGTAAGAGCGTTAGTCTTTTGGGCGTGCCGCTGGGCTACGGCGCAAGTATGGCCGGGGTGGACATTGGCCCGGCCGCTTTGCGCGTCGCGCGGATTGCCGAGCGTATCAGCGCGCTCGGTTACAAAGTCAACGATCGCGGTGACCTTCATTTAACCCGCCCTCGATCACACCCCAAACCTGAGGATAAACTTAAATATCTGGGTGAGATTAAAAGTGCCTGCGCCGAACTCGCCACCGAAACTGAGGCGATTCTGAACGCTGGTGAGCTGCCGGTCGTCATGGGCGGCGATCATTCGATCGCAATTGGCACTGGCTCCGGCGCGGCATCGTATTTTCGCCAGCGCGATCAGACGATGGGCTTAATCTGGTTCGACGCCCATGCCGACATGAACACGCCCGAGAGTTCGCCTTCAGGCAATATTCATGGAATGCCGTTGGCGGTGCTTTTCGGACAAGGGGCGGATGAACTCACCGGCATCGGGGATTATTCGCCCAAACTCGATCCGCGTCTTTGCGCGCATGTCGGCGCGCGCGAAATCGATCCCGGCGAGCGGGACATGATCCGCCGTTTAGGCTTGCGCGTTTTTACGATGCGCGAGATCGACGAGCGAGGCTTAAATGCCTGCATGAATGAAGCGATCGCCATCGCAGCTCGAGGTTCGGGTGGCTATTACGTAACGTTCGACGTTGACGTGCTCGACCCGGGTGATGCGCCGGGATCGGGGACTTTGGTGCGTGGGGGTTTGAGTTATCGGGAGGCCCACCTGGCCATGGAAAAAATTGCCGAGGCGGGCGGGATGCGGCTGCTTGAAATTGTCGAAATCAATACTGCGCTGGATGTAAATAACCGCACCGCGGAGTTGGGAGTTGAACTCATACTTTCAGCGCTGGGCAAAACAATCTTGTAATAACTACCACGCGGTAGCGGTTGGGTCAGTTCGTCGCGAGCAACCAATGGTTTACCCAGCCGCTACCGCGTGGTGGTGCTGATTTAACGACCAGGAGCAAATAGGTTGGCGAAGAAACTGCGAGTGGGAGTGATTTTTGGCGGGCGATCCGGCGAACACGAGGTTTCCGTGCGCTCAGCAGGAGCAGTTATCCAGGCAATTGATCGAAAGAAGTATGAAGTGGTCCCCATCGGAATTACCAAGCAGGGAAAATGGTTGGGACCGGCGTTGGCGGTCGCGCTTTTACCCGAGTCTGCAAAACGCTTCCTGTCTCGCGAAGCGGTGCAGGGATCCAAAGATGAAGTAGCGATTATTGGCGATCCATCACGAACCGGTCTGGTAACGCTCGATCGCGAATCAACCAAAACTGAGCCGCAAGACCTGGATGTGATTTTTCCTGTGCTGCATGGACCGTACGGCGAGGATGGGACGGTGCAAGGCTTGTTGGAGATGGCGGCCATTCCATTTGTCGGGTGTGGCACGCTGGCTTCAGCCTGCGGGATGGACAAGGTTGTGATGAAGCAGTTGTTCCGGAATGCAGGGTTGCCGATCGGCTCTTACACCTGGGTTCTGCGATCAGAGTGGGAGCGGAACGCGGCGGCAGTGCTAAAACGGATAAAGAAGGAACTCAAACCTCCGTACTTTGTGAAGCCGGCGAATCTTGGTTCCTCGGTGGGAATTTCAAAAGCCACCGACGCGAGCTCTTTAAAACAAGCTCTGGACCTGGCCGCCCGGTATGATCGCAAATTGATTATTGAGCACTGCATCGAGGCGCGCGAGATCGAATGTGCGGTGATGGGTAATGACGAACCGCAGGCCAGCCTGCCGGGCGAATACCTGGTGCGGCAAAAGGCAGCCGAGTTTTTGGACTACACCGAAAAGTATTCGAGCACCGGAAACGTAGAGTTCGTTGTGCCCGCGCGGCTCTCGAAAACCGAGACCAGGAGAATCCAGGAGATGGCTGTGCGAGCTTTTCAGGCAGTAGATGGATCGGGGTTGGCGCGAGTGGATTTTTTCCTGGTACGCTCGACCGGCAAGCTGCTGGTGAATGAGATAAACACGTTACCCGGCCTGACCGATGTTTCGGGCTTTCCTAAAATGTGGGCGGCTTCGGGAAAACCTTTTCCCGCGGTGATCGATCAACTGATCGAGTTAGCCTTTGAGCGTCATCGCGACCGCGCGAAAAATGAGACGGAACGGTAGGAGAGGAGCGCGGGGAGCGCAGGCATCCTGCCTGCCCGTTGCGACAAAGCGTCCTCGTTATTTCTAAGCACTTGTTAGCGGGACGGCAGGCAGGGATGCCTGCGCTCCAGCATTCAACCTTTGGGCGCGCGATATCCCTTACGCGTGCGCACGCTCACCCCAGCCCGCGGGACCTTAACTTCTATCGCCCGCCAGGTTCCATCACGAGCGCGATTGGTCGGCCGGTATGCCAGGGTGTACTGATGCCCGAGCTCCGCCAGAACTGTGGCAAAAGAATCGCGCAGGGCCTGACCACCGGGACTCGCAATGTATAGCCCGCCGCTCTTCTCCGCGTAACTTCGCAATACCCCGGAGCCTTGAATATCTCGCGTGCCCTCGTTGGACGACATGTTCACGGTATAGATTGTCGCGCCCGCACTCAAAGCCTTTTCCAGAGCCTTTCCGGAAGAGGAGCGGCTGCCGTTCTCGCCACCGTCTGACAAAACCAGCACCGCCCGCCTGCGCTCCGGTCGCTTGGCGAGATCATCGGCCGCCAGCGCCACCGCATCGTTTAGCACGGTCAGGTTCCCGGTACGAACGCTGTAGGCGCGTGGCGCCAGATCGCGACCGGCGCTGAAGTCCTGCAATCGTTCAACTGAAACATCAAATCTGTAGACCGAGGCGACGTCCTCATCACGCAATCCATCCAGGAAGCGAATGATCGCAGAGCGCCCAAGTGACAGGCGTCCTTCCATGCTGCCTGACGTATCGAACAACACCGCCGCTGCGAATGGCGTTTCTTCCGCGCCAAACGAAGACAGAGTTTGGGCCTGCCCGTTTTCCAGCACGGTAAAGTCACTGCGCTTCAGCCCACCGACAAACTTTCCCTGGCCGTCGACTACTGTGACATTGATTAGAACGAGATCGGAATTTATCCGGATGACTTCATCATCCTGATCCTGCGCATTGGCCGGGCGGGAAAAGGTTAAAAAAGGCGAAAAGGGTAGTAGAGCCGTCAGGCAAGTGGCAAGGCTTAAACTAAACGTGCGGCGTCCAACCCGGGATCTGATCGACGTGTAGCCAGACTTTGCACGTTCGACACTTGTCATCAGAGTGGATCAGGGCTATTGGATGAACTTGCGAGCAAACTGCAGGATTTCGAGTATTTGATTGGCGCGGTCGATGACGGAGGTTGATACGACCTGGCGCGGCGTTTTCTCGACCTCTTTCCGCATCTCCTCGGAAGCATCGACCAGACGCAGGATGGTGGATTCCAGATCGACCGGAATTCGATCGAGCGTCACCTCGCTGTCTGAGCCGCCAGCCTCGCTGCGTACGCGACGAGTCAGTTTTTCCAGCTTCTCCAATTTCTTCTTTTCGGCGAAGCCCAGCGTGACCGCCTTAGCCGAGTCCTTCAGCTCATTGCTGATCCGGGCGACTTCGCGCGCTCGTTCGACGTTTTCCTGATAATCCTTTTCGGCCAGTTTCAAAAGGCGGCGAACATGCATTTCCTCGCCGGGCGTGGTTTCAAAAACGGATTTGGAATCAGGGCTCGACTTATCGGCGCCAATGTCAGATGGAGCTGGACGTATTTGAGCTGCAGCCGAAACTGACAGCAGGGCAATTAATACGCTGAGGAGAAGAAGGCGTTGCGATATCTTAGCGTTCATCTTTACCGATTAGTGACTTCAGATTATTGCCAGAGAAATTTCATGCGAATACTAGCCGAAAGCCAATTCGCGCTCAAGCACATAGTGAATGCTGTGACGGGAAAGCGGGGCGTTTGGTTGGCCGGCGCGCGGAGAGTATTTCCACCCGAGATGCGCCAAGTTGCGAGTTAGCGAAGCTCGTTGGAGTGCGCCGACCCGTCGGCGCTTTCGATTGATGCGACGGGTCGCGTCCAAATTGCAGCGGCTGGCCTCCACCTGGAAAGCGCCGACAGGTCGGCGCACTCCAAAGAGCTTCGCTCTGTGTGACGGGGCAGTTCCTCCGTGGGCGCCAGAAGGTATCCGCGACGCGTATTAATGTATCGGTTGAGTTTCGTCGGATGCCGACTTTTGATGACTTCAGGTTTCCTGGTCAGTACCGTCCGCGGTAGCGGATGGGTCAGCCGTCCCTGTCCGCCAAGCCCGGTGACGTATTGCGATGTCAGGGGACTCGGCTGGGCTTGTCCGGGGTGTTGAGGAATTCCTCGCCCTTTGGTCTCGGTCGCTCCACAACTATGGTCTTGCCTTCGGGAGCCTTCATCGGTGGGCGTTCGGCCCCGGGCAGTTGCTTGAAGGGAATTCCCGCTTGCTGGCTTTCACTCTTCAGGCCGGCTACGTTTGCCAGACTGTATTCCTTCGCAGTGACTTCCAGGGCGTAGCGGCCCTGTTCTCCCGGACCAAGGCTGCGTGGCTCGAGCGCGACGCTCTTTATTTCGGTCGCGCCGTCCTTTCGTTTGCGCAGGTTTATTTCCACCCGGATATCAGCCAGTTGTTCGTTGGAGATGTTCTGCACGGTGCCGCCGACAATTATTTGACCGCCTTTCGGCATCGCTTCATCCACGAAGATCTGTGCCTTAGCCGGTAGAACCACCTTGCCTTGTTTGGCCTCGGCCAATGCCCGGGCGGCGCTTTCCCGGGCGTGACGGTTGCGCAGGTAGATGTAGCCGCCAAATACGGCGGCGGTCAGAAGCAGCGCACACAACACGCCGGCAGCAACTCTGAAGCGCGTGTTAGCTTCAGCCTCCTGAGGAGGGATTAACGAATCGTCCAGCAACTTGGGGTCACTCTTTTGGTGTAATTACCTTTAAAGAACTAGTTGAGCTTCGTAACAGCTAAGGTCTTTCTGGAGCTGAATCGTGGCCGGGAGCTGGCGCTCCAGTGATGCTTTCGATCAGCGAGTTAAGAAACTCCTGCTCGGCGGCGCCGCTGCTTTGCAGTGTCACCCATTCCACGCCTCGAGCCCCATCGGTGCGTCCTTCGACCGTGGCCGTCACAGTCACGTTGGAAGCTGTCCCGTCGATTGGCTGTACCGTCACGGAGATTGTGTAACGCCCCCGCGTCCAATCGCGGCTGGCCAGGTCGGGTACCAGCGCCACGCGGTTCAATTGAGATTTCGTAACCACTGCACCCTTGATGAAGGTGTAAGGCTGGCTGACGATCATCCCTTCGGTGGGCCGTGACGCTGCGTCATCGACGATCATTTTGCGATCGCGCATAACGTCGGCGGCGGCCTTAATGATCGCATCCCGGCGAGCCACCAGGCGATATGGATTCGGGATCAAAGGCACTGCAGGCGTACGCCCTCTGCCGAAGTCCATCCCTCGCCCAATGCCCGTGTCCTGCTTCGTGCCGTTTGAGCCGGAAGCTGTGCCGCTGCCGCTATCGCGAATCTTTTCGTTCTGCTTATCGACGCCCTTGCCTTGCGCGTACGCGACAACAACAGCGATCAGCAAAAGAAGTAATACTTGAATGCTTTTTCTCATTGCCGTAATCCTGAGACCGAAAACCCTTTTGTGATTGGGAGCCGCTCGCAGCATAAAGCAAAAAGGGGAAAGGGGAAAGGAGAAAGGGGAAACGGGGAAAGAGCAAAGCGCAAGGAGTGAAGCGTTACTCCCTTTTCCCCTGGTCCCTTGCCATTAGTGCGGTGTGTACCGCTCCCACTTCCGCAAGGCTTCGACGCCGCGCTGGAAATCGCTGTCCTTCGAGTAGAAATTATGAGCGCCATCGTTGCGCGACGGTTCGCGAACGTAATAGAGGTAGTCGGTGGTCGGAGGATTCAAGGCCGCCGCCAGGGAGCTGGCGCCGGGCGAAGCCACCGGGCCCGGCGGAAGCCCGACCACGATTCTGGTGTTGTATGGCGAGCGGCGATCGACGTCGCTCTTGTAGACTCGCCCGTCATCGCGCCACTTGCCGGCAAGCTTCGAGGCGTAAATGATTGTTGAGTCAACGCCCAGCGGTATTTGTTTTTGCAGCCGGTTATAAATCACTGAAGCGATCAAGGGCCGGTCCGCATCCAGCTTCGCCTCAGTCTCAACCAGCGAAGCGATGGTCACAATCTGACGCGGAGTCAGGTTCAATTCGTGCGCTTTCTCCGTAGAGCTGGGCCGCCACTCCTGCCGGAAACGATTCACCATGGCGTTGATCATGGCCGGCGCCTTGGTGTCAGCAGGAAAACTGTATGTTGCCGGGAACAGATATCCCTCGAGATTTCTGGCCGACGGATCCAGATCGCGTATTGCTTCGGTGTTGTCCATCAGGGCGAGCGCTGCATCCGTGTCCGCGAGGCCAAGCTCGGGAATGTGCGCCATGGCCGTGGCAATGTCCCATCTGGTCCAACCTTCGATTACTGTGAAGCGGCTCAGGCGCTGTTCACCTTCCTGAAGTTTCTTGAGTATTCCCAGTGGTGAGATCGGGGTGGGGAAGCGATACTCGCCGGCTTTCAGTCGCGGCCCGGCTCCGGAAAGCTTGATGTAAAGCAACAACGGCCACTGCCGGCGTAACACGCCTTCGGCGGCCAACTTTTTCAGCACGACCTCGGGAGACGAACCACGAGGTATAACGAGGTAATCGGCCGACCGCGAGTGCGACAGCGGCGCATGCAAATCTCGGTAGACCCAGATCGCGGTGCCGCCCGCGATTAGTAGCAACCCCAGCAACAGGGTCAGCCCGGTCCGCTTAACGCTCTTCTTCATCCAGCTAAAATCCTCTAAGTACTACAGGTCCGATACTCACTGCTGCCTCTCAGTTATGAAATCCTGCAGGATAATTGCTGCCGCTGCGCTATCGATATAAGTCTCGACCTCATGCGCGGCTACTCCCGCCGCACGCAAATTGTCCCGGGCGTCGGCCGTCGTCAGCTTCTCGTCCTGGAGAAAGACTGGAATTTCCAGCGACAGGCGAAACTTCTCAGCGGTTCTTTGCATCTCGGCGGCGGCCATTCCGGCAGTATTATCCAGCCGTAACGGCAAACCAATTACCAGTGCCCTCGCGTCATAGTGTTGGATGATTTCTTTCGTCTGTTGTAAGAGACGTTTCCAACTGGTGCGCTGAATTGGCGGCAAGGCTTTGATGCTGATTTTTAACTCGTCGGAGATTGCAACTCCAATGCGTTTCTCGCCAATATCCAGCGCCAGGTAACGGCCCGGCAAAACCTGGGCGTTCGCGTTTTCGGATTGTTGGATGGTTTTTTCCGGCAAGTTAAATCAGCCATCGAGAGCGCGGAGTATAAAAAGTCGAGTCAGCCGTGTCAAATGCAGCCAATAGTTTGCGCTGCTTTGGCGCCCACTGTATGATATCGGGCTTGATAATCAAGATGAAGCGGCGCCCGTTTCTTCCATTAACCAACATGCTTTTGAGGTTAACCTAATGACATTTCGCAGTAAGTTTGCCCTCGTCGTTCTATCTGCCTCCCTGGCGCTTTACACCGTAATCGGCGGATGGATTTCTACCCGCGCGCAGCAACCGGCCACCGATCCGGGAGCGCAACTACGCATCTTCGCGACCGTGCTCCAACACATTCAGGATGATTACGTCGACGAACCGAATATGGAAAAGGTCCGGGCCGGCGCGTTGCGTGGACTTGGTTACGGCTTGGATCCATATTCGACGTATCTGACTCCGGAGCAGGTAAAAGATTTTCGCAACTCCAACGGAAACAGCCAGGCGGGCATCGGCGCCGAACTTTCGCAGGTGGCTTCTTACTTGTACGTCATCGCGCCGGTCAAAGGTTCGCCGGCCGACCAGGCCGGGGTGCGAGCGGGTGACATCATCGAATACATTGACGGACGAGCGACGCGAGACATTTCGCTTTACGATGGCCGGCAACTCCTTAGTGGCGCGGCCGGTTCGGAAGTTAAGCTGCGAATCCTGCGCGCCAATGCGCGACCAATGACGTTGGCGGTCCGTCGCGGCACGTTCAAGGCGCCGGCGGCTGAAGGTCGAATGGAACCGGGACGAATCGGTGTTCTGCGCATCAACAGTTTGGATAACGGCGAGGCGGCTGACGCCCGCGCACGTCTGCAGGAATTGCAAAAACAGGGAGCGCAGAAAATCGTCCTCGATTTGCGCAGCGTCGCCGGCGGTTCACTGGCTGAGGGCGTGGCCCTGGCAAACCTCTTCATCAAGGACGGCGGCATTGCCCAACAGATTGGGCGTGAGAACCGCGTGCTGAAAAACTTCACCGCGGATCCGAAGAATACGATCTTCAATGGTCCAGTGTCGGTGCTGATTGATACCGGCACCGCCGGGGCGTCCGAGATTGTTGCGTCTGCGTTCCTCGAGCGCAAACGCGGCGACGTCGTGGGCGAGAAGAGTTTCGGCGCCGGCGCCGAACAGGAATTGTTTACGTTGCCTCATGGCGATGGCTTCTTGCTGACAACCATTAAATGGGCCTCGGCGACGGGCAAAGTCTTTCTCGGCGAAGATCGCTCGAAATCGGGCGTAACTCCGTCGGTGGAAGTTAAGCGGCCCGACGTTGCGGTCGATCCTGATGAACTGACCGGGAACGATGACGACGCGGTGCAAAAGCCGAATCCGGCGAATGAGAAAAATCCGCCGGAGGCTGAAGCTGCGACCAAGCCCGCCAGTGAAGACATCCAGTTGAAGAAGGCGATTGAACTGCTGCGAGAAAAAGCCGCGCAGTAGCAAATTCCAAGAGCAAATAGACAATTCCAAGAGCAAATAGACAAAGGGCCGGGCGAGACGACGATGTCTCCCCGGCCCTTTTGCCGCTCGAGCCCGGCTGTGGGTGTGCCAACACAAATACGGAACCGGAAGCGGTAGCGCCCGGGTTCAACGCGGGCAATAACCACTTTACGAATACATCGAGCTCGGCTTTGCACAAAAACTCAGGCTCAGCTTCGTGTCTGCCCCTCCCCGTAAACGGGGAGGGGTTAGGGGTGGGGTTCACGCCCGGCAACCTCTCCCCCCCATCCCCCTCTCCGCTTGCGGAGAGGGGGAGAAGAACCGATGTTCAGTAATTTTTGTGCAAAGCCATCGAGCGCATTGCCTGCAGGGCCAGCGCCTGCAAGCTAGCCCTTAGCGCAGGTTGAACCCGGGCGCTACCGCTTCCGGTTCAGTATTTGTCTTGCGGGAGTTGCGCGCATGGCCCATTCGATGACAAATGAAAAATGAGAAATGACGGATGGAAAATGATCCGTCTTGCCATCCGGGACTGTCCTGTTTGCGTGAGGATATGGGATGTCGCCTACACCCATATCGGGTATTGAGCGAATCTCACACCATCTATCCGGCAATTCTAATTCTTGTAAATTTATTGCAGAAAGGCTCGATCAGTCGATCTTTGAAGCAAATCTACCTAAATAATTCGCTGCGTCGCCATTTCGCCCACGACCGTTATCTTGGGGAATGCCTTTTGCTTTTATCTTCAGCGACATTCGTCCTAGTGATTAGGTAAAAGGAGATTGAGCGATGATTATGAAACGAAATTTGATATTGCCGGTGGCCCTGGTAGCTGCTTTGATTGGTGGTTCCGTCGGGGCGCTGGTAGTCCATAAACAAGACACGACGGCAGATACGCCGACGGTAGCCAGTACGAATCCGAGTGCGACTACTCCGGCCACGTATTCTGACGTCTCGACGGTGCCGGCTAATACGTCCGCCGAAGAGATTGCGGCAAATAACAGTTTGAAATTCGGGACAGCGCAGGAGCAGTTAGCGTATCGCGATGGTTTCGCCGATGGTTTCCTGGCCGCGCGCAATAACGCGTCCGCGAATAACACTGTGGCGAGCACGTATTCAGCTCCACGGAGCGTGGTTTCCAGTCGCCGCGTTAGTAGAGCCAGCTCAAATTCCAGCAGCCGCGTGTACTACGACTATAACAACCAGCCCCGTAGCCGCAGCTTTTGGCAGAAACACCGTGACAAGCTGACGGTGGCGATGGGTACAGGTGGCGGCGCCTTGTTAGGCGGCCTGATTGGTGGCAAGAAGGGCGCGGGCATTGGTGCTCTGGCCGGTGCGGGTGGTTCGGCTCTTTACACCTACAAGCTGCGTAACCGCACGCGTCGTTATTAACGAGCCGTGTTGCGTCGCTGGTTGAAAAGCACCTCGCCATTACTGGCGGGATCAGTCGTCGCTCTGGCGATGTTTGGATGGGCAGTCCCAATCAGGGCTGCCCATCTCTCGCGATCCAGCCCTCCGGTTGTAATTCAGCAGTCATCAAGTTCAAGAGTTCCGCGCACGGCCTATTTTCGCGAAATCCCGGGACGGGGCCTGATGATCGATGCCTGGATAAACGGCAAAGGACCGTTCAACATGGCGATCGACACGGGAGCCGGCGCTACGATTCTCGCGCCGCGCGTAGCGATGGCAGCCGGCGTGGTGGTGAACTCGGGTCAAACACACCGCATTGCCGGTTTATCGGGAATACTCAACTCAAAAACAGCCAACCGGATTAGCATTCGCAGCCTGGCCATAGGCGATCGCGAAAATGTTTTGCCCTCGAACGGCTCAACTCTGACGGCGGATATTTTTCCGCGCGACGTCGATGGCGTCATTGATCCGACTGAGAGCTATTCACCGTTGGGTTACGTGATCGATTTTTCGCGCAGGGAAATTTCCTCCTTCGATCCGTCGCTTAACCCGCTTCGCCTCGACCAGGCGCCGATCGATGGTGCGGTAGTTTCCTGGCTGCATGAGGCGGCTGGTCGCCGGCCGTACGTGCGGCTAGATGATGGGCAAAAGGCTCTACTCGATACCGGCTCTGAATTTGGCTTAGCCTTACGCGACGATCGAACCATGCGCCCACGGGAAGGGAACTCAGCGTCGCGCTATCGCCCGGTTAACGATGTTGGCGGCGGCACGATAACTGCTCGCCGCGTAGCGCCGATAACTGTCGCTATCGGCTCGCTGGCGTTACAAAATATACCCACGGATCTGGTAAGCGGTCTGGAAACTGGGGCGCCTGTTTTGTTGGGACGGGCAGCGTTGCGACCTTTCAGAATTCGCTTCGATCCGGTAAACCGTTTAATTGAAATCGCACCAGCGCACGCGCCGGGCTACCACCCCGATCGCTGAGTTCTATCTACGCCAAATTGTTTTGCGCCAAATTCAACGGAAGCTTGCAGTGCCGTTTACCAGGAAAACCTGCAGTCAAGAGAGTGGGCTCGCTCCCGCTCTTTCCATAGCGCTCTATTTGTTGATCGGGCTGTTGCTCTTAACGAGCAGTCACGCCGGTTCGGCGCAGCGAAGAACGCGTCAACCTCCGCGCTTGGCAAGACCTAACCCGGTTAAGCCGTCAGGCCCGCCTTCCTGTCCATTACCGTCGAAGGCGCCTGTTGATGTTTCCGACGACGATATAATTCGCGTCGAAACCAACCTGGTCAACACGCTCTTCACGGCCGTCGATAAAGACCATCGCTTCATAACGAACCTGCGCCAGGACGATCTTCGTGTGCTCGAAGACGGTGTCCCGCAGACGATATCTGTCTTTCAAAGAGAAACTGATCTGCCACTCTCGCTGGCCGTAATCGTGGACGTGAGTAAGTCGCAGGAAAGGACCCTGCCGGACGAGCAAAGGGCCGCGCAGGAATTCCTGCGATCAGTGCTGCGCGCTGATCGCGATCAAGCGGCAGCGATTTCGTTCAACGGACAAGCCACAGTCGAACAGGAACTGACAAACGATCGCGAGCGCCTGGCGCTGGCGATCAATCGGCTAAAGGTTGAGACGCCGCCGGACAATCCCGACTGTGAAAGAGATGATAAATCTGTCGAGGATGATCCACGTTGTTGGTCGGGAGTCTGGGACGCCGTTTGGGCCACCAGCAACGAGGTTCTATCGCAAACACCTGAGCGAAGGCGGCGCGCCATAATCCTGGTCACCGATGGCTACGACACCAGCAGCGGGACGAAGAAGCAGGAAGCGATCGACTTCGCTGTCAAACATAACGTCGTGATCTATGGAATTGGAATAACGGACAGCGACTATCCCGTCGACCGGGGCGCCTTGCGCAAAGTTGCCGATCACACTGGTGGCCGGGCGTTCTTTCCTGGCAATGAAACTGAACTGCGCGCGGCATTCACGCAAATCGAGCAGGAACTGCGTTCGCAGTATTTGATTGCTTATTCACCGCAAAACAAAAGCCGCGATGGCACTTTCCGTCACCTGCGCGTCGAAATTGCCAATGCTGAACTGAAGAAGCAGAAGATTCGCTTGCTCTACCGTGAGGGTTACTACGCGAAGCGCTAGCCGGCGGGGATTAAGCTAAACCAGCTCAACCAACTTTCGCTTCATCGTCTGATTGGTCGCAGATGCGGTGGCTTGATTCTGCTCGCTCCCCTTGCCAGTCCACCACCCACTGATGGCCAGACGTTTGGAACTTGCATAGGCCGAGACGTGAGTCACAAAGTGAACGCTATTATAGCCAACGTTAAATAGAATGAGCGTGTTGAAGCTGGGCGAGATGGGGCGAGTCTTTGAGCACCAATAAAAGTCTCCGCCCCAATTTGGCTGCCAGTGCTTAGTGAGGTGCCAAACGAATGCTACCTGTCGCCATCCATCGTTGTGCGGCATGACGTCATTGTGCGGAAGCGAGTGATCGCCCGGAAGATACAAACTTGGCGCGAAGAGCATTTCGCCGCTACAGTCTCTTTGCGATAGGTCTGCCATGAAACGCCTGGTGGCTTCCGCCCGAAAGACTTCGTGGCACTGGCTGAGCGCTGGTGGAAAGAGCTTCTCATCAAAGACATTGTGATGATGGTAATGAAAATGTTCTCCCTCTCCTTCAAATAGCTGCCATTCAGACATCTGCTCGAGGCATTCCGACATGCTGGCGGCGAACTGTCGTTGCATGGCGTTTCTTATTACCACCAGACCTCCGCCAGCCAGGTGCTCGCTAATCTGCTGCTTACGATTCGGGTTGCTAAATACTTTCGGATTGAGGAAGAAATCGATCGAGTAAACCGCACTGGCGCGCTGTTGTGTTTTCATCGCGCGCGCATCGTACTGATGGCGATTGGGCCATGTCAATTAGGGGAGTGGGCAGCGGGCAGTAAGCGGCGGCGGGGAAAGAGGCAGAACGCTCAACTCTATTTTAACTCGCAGTATGGAAGGGCGGCTGCCCCCGCTGGTTGAATGCCATCCGCTCGGCGGGGGCAAGCCGCCCTTCCCTACTGCAAGTACTCACGGAAGCACTCCAATCAGTTGACGCTGCCCTAGCGGTCTATCCTTAGCTACGACACTGCCAGCTCAAACTTCTTGAAGTACGCAGCCAGATCTCCCTGCGTTTTACATGTCGCGTGAATGTCGCTGACGATCTCTGCAGCCTTCTCCGGAACATTGTGATAGGCGGCCAGCAGGGTCGCGACATGCAAAACGTGCTGGCGCCGCATCGGCTGATTGGCCGCGAGAACAAGATTGGAACACCAGTTGTCGGGAATTTGCAGAGTGACCGTATTTGGAGTGTTCGTCAGCACATTCTCAAAAGTAGGCGCGTTGAGAATTCTATTGCCCAGTTGCCACTGGCTCTGCGGAATTCCAAACCAGTTGAGTAACGTAGCCAGAAACGAAGTGTGATCGTAAGGCACGCTGGTTTCGCTTCTGAACACAGTGCCCGGTGTTACCCACGGTGAAATTAATATCGTCGGCACACGCACACCAAACCGATCGAAGTTGAACCCGGCCTCCATTCTCCAATCATCCGGGGGCGTTGCGCCCCAGGGCGGCGGAATGTGATCGTAATTGCCACCGTGCTCGTCGGTGGTAATAACGAGCAACATGTTTTGCCAGTAGCTTGATTCATAGCAGGCCGTGACCAGTTTTCTGATCAGGTCTTCACCATCCACCACATGCCCGGGCGGGTGATAGTCGTTGCCGTACTTCCCGGCTCCCCACTCCTCGAGCGTCCAACCCGGCTCAAGAAAGCTGAATGCAGCTAGCTGGCCATTGGTCAGATCAGAATAGAATTGATCGATGCTGTTCACCTGGCTCGCCGCTCCCGGAATGCTTTGCAGTTGGGGGAAGATCTGCCAGGTAAAGCAAGTGGAAAAACTTAGCCACAGATCCGTGTAATAAATTTTCCAATCCTCCGCGCTGCCTTTGCCGTTGTCGCTCAACACATTCCAAATCGTTCGCGTGTCGAATGGCTTGGGATAGGCGAGATCGGTGTAGTAATTGTTCACCCAGCCCAGGGAAGTGCCGGCCATTGCAAAGGCGCGGTTGCAATCCGTTTGCGAAGGAATCGAAGCGAACCACATGTCCGACACGGCAAAGTTGCGTGCCAGATAATTCAGCACCGGCAACTGCGCCGGTGTGTAGGTGTTCAGTATTTTCAGCGCCTCATCATCGTCAAGCGTTTGACTCCGGTAGTCCTGCAGGAAGCCATCCATCGTCGGCGCCTGCAGATCAGGAGGATTGCTGCCGTCCGTTGAACCGAAGAGCTGATTATTCACATGCTCATACGTCTCGCCCGGATCGGGATCGGGCGTCCAACAAGGAAAGTCTCCCGAGACACCTGGTTGCACCGGATACGAAACGCCATTCAACGAATTCGCAAACGTATACCCCGGCTCAGTCAACCCATGAAAAGCCGCCTCACCGGGAATGAGCGGAGGAATATTCACCGGCAAGCCTTGCGGCAGGTTGTTGTTGTCGTAGAGCCAGCCCAGCAAGTTGTCGAACGATCGGTTCTCGATCATCAAGTAGACGATGTTGTTGATTTGAGGCATTGAGGACATGGTTTGAGGGTCCTTTCTTAGAGGCTATCAAAACGTGGTGAGTTGCAATTGAATCTTATTAGCACCGGCTTCAGCCAGGTGTTAACGGCGCTCATTGATCTTTGAAGCGCGGCACAGCCGCGCGGACAGAAACCGCGTTACAGCGGAATATTCCCGTGCTTCTTCGGCGGATTCGTGTCGCGCTTGTTCTCCAAAAGCGAAAGCGCGCGGATCAACTTGGGGCGCGTTTGGGCCGGCTCGATTACTTCGTCGATGAAGCCGCGTTCGGCGGCGACGTAGGGGCTGGCGAACTTTTCTTCCAATTCGGTGATGCGGCTGCGGCGCGCTGCGTCTTTATCAGTTGCCTCGGCGATTTCGCGTCGATAGAGAATGCCCACTGCGCCTTCCGCCCCCATCACGGCGATCTCAGCGGAGGGCCAGGCGAAATTTATGTCCGTGCGAATGTGTTTTGAGGCCATCACGCAATAGGCGCCGCCATAGGCTTTGCGTGTAATGACGGTAATCTTGGGCACGGTAGCTTCGGCGAAGGCGTAAAGCAATTTCGCTCCATGCTTGATAATGCCGCCGTGCTCCTGCGAGACGCCCGGAAGAAAACCGGGAACATCTTCAAAGACAATCAGGGGAATGTTGAAGCAATCGCAGAAACGAACGAATCGCGCGCCCTTCACCGAAGCGTCAATATCCAGCACGCCCGCCAGAAACGCGGGTTGGTTGGCCACGATACCAACCGAACGGCCGCCGAGCCGCGCGAATCCCACCACAATGTTCGGTGCGTAATCGCGTTGCACTTCGAAGAAATAGCCGTCGTCGGCAATCAAATCGATCACCTCGCGCATGTCGTACGGCTGGTTAGAGGCTTCCGGCACAAGAGAATTCAGTTTCTCATCCGCACGTTCAGAAGGATCGGTGGCGGTGACTCTCGGAGCATCCTCCATGTTGTTTGAAGGAATGAACGAAAGCAGTTCGCGCACCATTCGCAATGCATGCTCATCGGAGTCGGCGGCGAAATGCGCCACGCCCGAAATGCGGTTGTGAGTTCCGGCTCCCCCGAGTTCTTCCTTAGTGACGTTTTCGTGCGTGACCGCCTTAATCACATCGGGGCCGGTGATGAACATGTAAGAAGTGTCCTTCACCATGATGTTAAAGTCGGTGATGGCCGGGCTGTAGACAGCGCCGCCGGCGCACGGTCCCATGATGCAACTGATTTGCGGCACCACACCGCTGGCCATGGTGTTGCGGAGGAATATGTCGGCGTAACCGCCCAGGCTGACAACGCCTTCCTGTATGCGTGCGCCTCCCGAATCATTCAATCCCACCACCGGTGCGCCAACCCTCATCGCCAGGTCCATGACTTTACAAATCTTCTCAGCGTGCGTTTCAGACAGTGAACCGCCGAAGACTGTGAAGTCCTGCGCAAAGACAAAAACCTTGCGGCCGTCGATCAAGCCATGACCGGTGATGACGCCGTCGCCGGGAAAGAGTTGCGCATCCAAACCGAAGTCACGGGATCGATGGACCACGAGTTTGTCGAACTCCTGGAACGTGCCTTCATCCAGCAGGAAATCGATTCGTTCGCGCGCCGTGAGCTTTCCGGCTTCGTGCTGTTTCGCGACGCGCGCCTCACCGCCGCCGGCTTCCGCGCTTTTTTCGCGCTGGCGTAGCTCGTCGAGTTTCGTTGATTTGGTTGGCTGTTGTTTTTGTGATGACATTTTTTTGGAGAGGCTAGAGACTAGAGGCTAGAGGCTAGGAAAAGCTTTACTCAAGTCTCAAGTCTCAAGTCTCAGGTCTCAAGTTTCAATCTCTAGCCCCTAGCCCCTAGCCCCTAGCCCCTAGTCTCTAGCCCCTAGTCTCTAGCCCCTAGTCTCTAGCCCCTAGTCTCTAGCCTCTAGTCTCTAGCCTCTAGTCTCTAGTCCCTAGCTCACCATTCTACGCCGCAGATTGCGCATGGCCCATTCCACAAAGATAACGGCCATTGCCATTAGATACAATGCTTCATAGACGTGACGGAAGATGAAGCGGCCAGTAATGCAGGCTCGCACCAGGTCGACCGCGCTGGTTATCGGTAGCGCCCAGGCTACCAGACGCAACGCGGGAGGTAATACCTCGAGCGGGAACCACGCACCGCACATCCAGATGGCGCAAAAAAAGACTGCCATGTAGAGATTAAAAGAATCTATGTCATGGACCTTCGCGGTGATACCCAGAGACAGACCCGAGATAAAAATACTGCCGACGATCAGGGGAATAGGAGCAAGGACGGCGAAGGGAGAAGTGGCGGCGCCGAATATCACCAGCACTGTCAGGATGACCAGCGCGTCGATGAATGCTTTAGTGATGGCCCAGAGTATTTCCGCAAACGCGAGCGACTCTGCATTGACCGGCGTTGCCAGGATTGCATCGTAGGTTGATTGATAGACCATGCGAAAGTACGCCGCATAGGTTGACTCAAATAGCGCGCGCATGATGACGGTGAAAGCGAGCACACCGGCGCCCACAAATGAGAGATAGGGAACGCCCTCAACTTTGCCGACAATCAGAGCGCCGACGCCCCAGCCGAACGCGAAGACGGTAAACACGGGCTCGATGATCGGCGCCACCGCGTGCATTTTCCATAAACGAAGATGCACTTCCATGTTGCGCCGCCACACCGCCGCCGCGTCGCGGAGATTTACCTCCGCGAGAGCCAGCGCTGGAGTTCTGACGCGCGGCGCTAATTCTGTTCTGGCTGCAGTATTCATCGATCTTGCGGGGCAGAGGTCCGAAGGACCGTTGGTTAGTAGCCACGCCCGTGAGGGCGTGGACCGCGAACGACAAAATTTCCCGAGCGCCGAAGGTGCGACGGTTACCGCCGGTCCTTCGGACCTTTTGCTTTAACGAACTGTGTTCCACGCCCTTACGGGCGTGGCTATTTACCCCCGGCCCTTCGGGCCTGTAACACTAGGACTTCACTGAGCGTTGAGTGAAAACGGGAATTGCCTCTGCTGAATCAGCGAAATCAATTCAGCCAGTGATTCTTTAGCGTGTCTCTGAACTTCCGGTGGATAACTCATTTGTAAAGCATTCGTTTCGAATTCATCAACGTCAATTATGCGATAAGAAAAGTCCGGCTCTACCAGCACGTCGATATCCAAATCAATGTAGGTCAGAACATTCCCTGCCAGTACTGGAGGGGTCGCGATGTTGCAGTAGAAGCTCCTGAAGTGGCCCGAACTTTCCGTCAGATGAAATACATTGTAGAACCGATCCAACCAGTAATACTCAACGCTCTTGGTCCCGTGTGAAATCGTTCCCATCATCTCGTGCTCCACTTCGCCTTCAAACACCCCGGTCAGGACGATGAGGGGCCCGCGCTGTTCGACCAAATCCGCCGGCCAGCTTCGGTGTTCACCGCCATCGTATTTTCGCACCACGACGGTCACGCGCTCCGGATCTCCGTCCCGGCCCTTTGCGTCAGGCGCCATTTTCTTCGCGGTCTCCGATGAGCTGGAGAAAGACGTCTTCCAGATTAGACGGGCGAATCATTCGGCGCCGCCCTTCGTAAGCGTTCATGATCGTGGCGAGCAACTCCGGCGCCTCTGCGAAATAGAGATGAGCGTTGTTTCGCACAATGGCATTGATGCCATCCGGAGCCGGTTGCAAAGGCAGTTCGCCCACATCGCGAACCTCGAGCGCATATCGCGAAACCTGGGCCCGCACCAATTCACGCGGTGAACCGGTCGCGAGAATGCGACCGCGATCGATTACCAGCAAGCGCTCGCAAAGTTTCTCGGCCTCTTCCATGTAGTGCGTGGACAGAACAATGGTGACCCCGCTCACCCGCCGCAACTCTTCCAGTCGTTGCCAGATTTCCTGCCGCACCTGAGGATCCAGCCCGGTGGTCGGCTCGTCGAGGACTAGTAAACCAGGCTGATGCAGAAGGGCGCGCGCAATCATCAAACGCCGTTTCATACCGCCGGAGAGATGATCGATCTTGGAATTCGCGCGGTCACTCAGCCCGATGAAGTCCAGCAGTTCAGTTGCACGCTTTGTCGCCTGCGCCTGAGGAATACGATAGTAGCTAGCATAGACGATCAGGTTCCGCAACACATTCAGATCGGGATCGAGATTGTTTTCCTGCGGCACAACCCCTATCAGTGAACGGATCTGCCGGGAGTGTTGACGGACATCGAGACCTTCGACACTGAGCTGGCCGGAAGTGACGGGCGTGCGACACGCGATCATGCGCATCGTGGTTGATTTACCGGCGCCGTTTGGACCAAGCAGGCCGAACGTTTCTCCGCGGGTGACTGAGAAATCGATCCCGTCGACCGCCTTTTGCTGGTCGTAGATTTTCGTGAGGCCGTGGGCGTGAACAACGTCGGAGACGTTGTCAGAGGCTAGAGGCTGGAGACTAGAGGCTAGCGAAGAAGAAGAGGCTAGCGACTGGAGGGTCGAGGCTATTTGGGAACCCGATTCTTTTGCCGACATCCTAGTCCCTAGCCTCTAGTCTCTAGCCTCTAGCGCTACGCCTTTGCCGCGCGCTTGTTCCAGTCCGCGAGGAATTGATCCTGTCCCTTGTCGGTGAGCGGGTGCTTTAACATTTGCTCCAACACTTTATACGGCATAGTGCCGATGTCGGAGCCCAGACGCGCTGCTTCGATCACGTGAATAGGGTGACGCAGGCTGGCGGCGAGCACTTCCGTTTTCCAGGAATAATTGCGATAGATCTCGACAATCTCCGCCAGCAGCTCGAGACCATTTTGGCCGATGTCATCCAGCCGGCCGAGGAATGGACTGATGAAGGATGCGCCGGCCTTTGCCGCGAGAATCGCCTGCGCGGCAGAGAAGCAAAGCGTCACGTTTACGCTGATGCCTTCATCGTTCAGAATGCGCGTCGCTTCCAATCCAGGCTTGGTCAACGGGCATTTGATGACGACGTTCGGCGCGATCTTCACGTACTCGCGTCCCTGGCGCAGCATCTCGTCGCGGTCTGCCGTAGTAACTTCGGCGGAAACCGGACCGGAAACGATTTTGCAAATCTCGGCAATGTGCTGTTTGAAATCGACGTTGCCTTCTTTCGCGACGAGAGTTGGATTGGTGGTCACGCCATCCGCGAGTCCGAGAGCCGCCGCCATGCGAATCTCTTCCAGATTCGCGGTATCGAGAAAGAATTTCATCGTTAGCCTCCGAGATTTTTGAGTGCGGATAATATATGCGAAACGCGGTCGGATTGACAGCGGATGTTGGTGCAATGAATAAAGAGCGGGGCCAAGCCGCCCTTCCTTACTGCAGGTTTGCTTAGTCGAGCCTGATCGAGAACCTGCAGTCAGGAAGGGCGGCTTGCCCCCGCTCTTGGACAGGAAAAAAACTCGCCATGTGAAACAGTAACACTCTCAACCTTGACCAGCTACATCTGCACAACAGGGTTACTCAGAGTGCCCACGCCTGCGATCTCGACTTCGACGACATCGCCATCATGCAAGACAGACACTCCCGCTGGGGTTCCGGTCGAAATCAAATCGCCGGGATGGAGCGTCATGATGCGCGAGATGTAACGAATCAAATGGTCGACCGGGAAAGCCATCGCCGACGTGCGGCCTGTTTGGCGAACGTCGCCGTTCACTCTGGTCGTTACCTGTAAATCCGACGGATCAACTTCAGTTTCAATGAATGGTCCAACCGGGCAGAAGGTATCGAACGATTTTGCGCGGGTGAACTGGACGTCCTGGCGCTGCAGATCGCGGGCCGTAATATCATTCGCGCAGGTGTAACCCAGGACATAACTAAGCGCGTCCTCACCATCACTCAGCTGTCGCGCCGTGCGACCGATGACGACGCCGAGCTCGCCTTCATGCTCGACCTGCGACGATTGTGGCGGGAGGACAATCGCTTCGTGGTCGCCAATGATCGCTGACGGCGCCTTCAAAAAGAGTAACGGCTCGGGCGGCATGGGATTGCCCAACTCCGCTGCATGGTCCTTGTAGTTGCGCCCAACGCAAACAATTTTTGTGGGTGCGATGGGTGCGATCAGTTGGACCATGGCGATCGGAATGGGTTCCTCAGAGGTGAACGAAGGAAAGGCCTCAAGACCTTTGCTCTGTCTCAGTGACCGAATCTGATCACCGTCGATGACGCCAAACCTCGGCGCCTCAAACTCTAAGCTATTGAATCGACAGATACGCATACGAGTTTTTAGAGTAGCCGCGCTCGCATATAGCGAAGCTCTTTGGAGTGCGCTGACCTGTCAGCGCTTTTGCACATCGCGACCGCAGATCATGCGGCGACAAGCCGAAAACCAAAGCGGCGACAGGTCGCCGCACTCCAAAGCGCTTAGCGACTTCGCCCAGGGTTATGATCACGGCACGGTTTCCGAAACAACCTCAGATGGCGCGCTGATGTTTCCGGAAGTATCGACGGCCGTTAGGTAGTAGTAGTACTTCTTGCCCGGCTCAACGTTCTCGTCGGCGAAAGTTGTCTTAGTCAAAAGCGTCCGTGTCAGTTTTGTCCACGCTTCTTTCGGCTGCGACGAATCGGTCGAGCGATAGATGTTGTAGCCGGCGATATCCGGCTCCGAATTCGCAGGAAAGAACAGCGAAAGCCTTCCGGGAGCCGGCGCCACAGTAATGGATGAAGGCGGCGCTGGCGGATACGTATCGACCGGCGCCAGCTCAATGCTGTTGGAGTTTAGACTCTCAACCTGGGCGCCTTCAGTTCCCAGCGAGACTGATCGCACCACGTACGTATACCGCTCGCCAAAGTTGAAGGTCTTGTCCTGAAACTGTGTGCCGGCAACCAGCGCGGTGTTGATGGGAATCTGGCCAGGCTCAACTTGCGATCCGGTAATCCGGTAAACGTTGTACCCGAGCAGATTTACCGGAGTCGAACCATCGATATTCGCCGCCGGCGGATTCCATGTGATCGTGATTGCGCTCTCGGAAAGTTCTTTCCCCGTCGTCACGATGTTTGGCGGCTGCGCAATGCGCGCGGCCGGCTCAACCAGGAGAAAGTTGGAAAACGCCGCGCGCTGTCCCGAAGCATTCACATAACGAATCGCGTAACGCAGACGCGTCGGCTGGCCGGCCAGTTCCAATGTGTCCGTGTAAGTGATCTCCTCGGTGGCCTTTTGGATGTCGGGATAGGTAACTGAGCCGATCAAGGTAGAGCGCGCGCCGAATTCTTCTTCAGTCAAAGGCAACGGCGCGTCCGGCTTTTCGGCGAGGCGATAAACATCGATGCGCCGGATGCTTTGGACACTGCTGTCGCCGGCGTTGCGGCGCAGGGCAGGCCAACTAAGAATGACCTGGTTGCCGCGTTGTGCGCCCGACAACAACTCCGTGCGCTGCGGAACATGTTCAACCGGTGGCAGCGGCGGCCGCCGTTTGCCGCAACTGAGTGAGCAGTAAGCGGTGAGCAGTAAGCAGAATAAGAGAAGGAGTTGGCGCAAACTCGGCGGTGAACAATTCACTATCAGGTACTCCGAGACTTGGGTTTTGACTGCTTACTGCTGGCTGCTCACTACTACAAGATATACCGGCTCAGATCCTGATCCTTAACAGTCTCAGCCAGCATCTTATCGACGTAGGCGGCATCGATGGTTTGATCTTTTGGCTCCAGGTCGGGTCCTTCAAAGCTGATCTCATCGAGCAGCTTTTCCATGATCGTATGCAGGCGCCGAGCACCAATGTCTTCCGTTTGTTGATTGACGCGCGCGGCGAAGTTGGCAATTGAATCGATCGCGTCCGCTTTGAAATCCAACTGCACGCCTTCCGTTTCCATTAGCGCCTTGTACTGTTTGATCAGCGCGTTCTTCGGTTCAGTCAGGATGCGTTTGAAGTCTTCGATCGTTAACGACTCCAGTTCGACGCGGATCGGGAAGCGGCCTTGCAACTCCGGTATCAGATCGGAAGGCTTCGACACGTGAAAGGCGCCGGCGGCAATAAAAAGAATGTGGTCCGTGCGCACCATACCATAACGCGTGTTCACCGTTGTGCCTTCCACAATCGGCAGGATGTCGCGCTGTACGCCTTCACGAGAAACGTCTGGTCCATGCCCTGATTCGCGCCCGGCGATCTTGTCCAGCTCATCGAGGAAAATGATGCCGGACGATTCCACTCGCTCGAGCGCAGCGCGGGCCACCATGTCCATATCGATCAGGCGCTCTTCTTCTTCCTGCATCAGATATTCCATCGCTTCGTCGATGCGCATCTTGCGGCGTTTAGAGCGTCCCTGGAACATGTTCCCCAGCATGTCCTTCATGTTGATGCCCATTTCCTCAACGCCCATGGGCCCGGCCAGTTCAATGGTGGGGAAACTCTTCTCACGCACTTCGATTTCAACTAAGCGATTCTCCAATTTGCCGGCGCGCAATTGGGTGCGAAGCTTTTCGCGCGTGCGGCCAAACTGATCGTCTTCCGGTAGCGTAACCGTGGTTGACTCGGCCGACTCTGGTTCGGCGTCTTCGGCGTCGAAATCAAAATAGCTTGGCGAAGAGGACTTCGGCGGCGGTAGTAACAGATCGAGAATGCGTTCCTCGACGTTCAGTTCCGCCTTGTCAGCGATCTCCTCGATCTTCTCCTGCCGCGTCATCTCGACCGCGATTTCCGTCAGATCGCGGATCATGCTTTCCACGTCGCGTCCGACATATCCGACTTCGGTGAACTTCGAAGCCTCGACCTTCATGAAAGGCGAGTTCGACATCCGGGCCAGCCGGCGGGCGATTTCGGTCTTGCCGACTCCGGTTGAGCCGATCATGATTATGTTTTTGGGAATCACATCAGCGGCGAGGTCAAGGGGGAGCTTTTGCCGCCGCACGCGATTGCGCAAGGCGATAGCCACGGCGCGCTTGGCGGCGCGCTGGCCGACGACGTGTTTGTCCAGCTCCGCCACGATTTGTCGCGGCGTCATGTCGTCCAGACGTACTTCTTCTTCTGTCTCGCCTGAAAGGTAAATAACCATATATTAGGAATACAACCCGGTGCGGTCGTTCACTCGCATCGCCGGCGAAGGCTCATAGTTCCTCGACGACGATGTTGGAATTGCTGTAGATGCAGATCTCCGATGCGATGCGGAGCGCTTCCAGAGCAATTTCACGCGCCGGCAATTGCGTGTGTTCCATCAAAGCGCGCGCGGCGGCTAAAGCGTATGAGCCGCCAGATCCAATCGCGAGCACGCCGTCATCGGGCGAAATCACGTCGCCATTTCCGGAAAGCAGAAACGCACTTTTTTCATCGGCTACTACCAACAGCGCTTCCAGGTTGCGCAGGATCTTGTCAGTGCGCCATTCTTTGCTGAGCTCGATTGCGGCCCTTTCCAGGTTGCCGTGGTATTGCTCGATCTTTCCTTCAAACCTCGTCAGTAGAGAAAAGGCATCGCCGGTGGCGCCGGCAAATCCCGCCAGAATCTTGTCGTTGTAGAGCCGCCGCACTTTCTTGGCGTTGGCCTTCATCACGGTTTCGCCGAGCGTAACCTGGCCATCCCCGGCCAGCGCGACGCGGCCATCCCGGCGCACGAGTAGGACGGTCGTGCTGCGAATCTTCGGAGAACTCTTCTTGGTCATGAGCAACTACGCACTATAGGAACTCGCGCGAACGTTAGTCAAGCGGGAGTAGTTGGAAGCGCTTTGCACCAAAAACTCAGATTCAGTTTCGTATCTGCCCCGGCGGATTCAAGTTTCAAGTGCAACAACTTGATCCATGCGTCTGCGCCAGAGGCGCAGTGGCAAGGTAGCCAGTGGCAAGCGCGCAGCGCGCGGCCACTGGGACATCCGAAAACGAAAAGGGCGCC
>Ga0105249_10000141_pt1 | contig 92851 bp, 81 predicted proteins | sample KBSS44metaG_FD_81522 | JGI IMG/M metagenome (GOLD analysis project Ga0105249, IMG submission 81522) | Switchgrass rhizosphere microbial communities from Kellogg Biological Station, Michigan, USA - KBS S4-4 metaG | ecosystem: Host-associated > Plants > Roots > Rhizosphere > Soil | place... | reverse complement strand
TTGCGCACGAACACCCACCGGACCCTACCCGCTTAGTAAGCCAAAACCGCGCCCGCGCCAAACAAAACAGCAGGTCAAAGCGATTTCGAACTCAGAATCCCACAGAGGTGTCCGAACTCAGGACGAGCTCAATAGCAAGCTGTCACAGTCCAACACTCAGCCGGACGATGCGATGCAGACTCGCCAAATGCTTGACGACTTCTCAGCCACACTCCTAAGGCTTCTCAACGAGTACGTCGAAGCCGTCACCAACATCAACAAGGGCAAGCTCTGGCCCCGTTGGAAGTACCGAGACCACTGGCCAGTAACCAACAAGCTCTTCCGGCTCGACACACCCACCAGCACGGTGTAGTCGAGCCTGGTCTGGGCATGCAGTATCAACTGAGCTGGGGCCTGTCCGTCTAGCGGTGAATCCGGCCTCTGCACGATCGTCCCCGCAACGGCCACAATCAAATCCGGGCTCAGATAAGGATCGCTCGGCAGCCGTCTATGCAGCTATATCACCGCAATGCGGCGTGCGCGGCATTGATCGGCTTACCACGGTGTGCGTCATGGCCCGCTCGGCTCCGGCCGCTATGTCAGGTCGATGACCGGTGCGTCGGCTGCGTTCTTCTTCACGGATTCGACACCGTTCTTGGCGCTGGCCTTGGACTCGTATGCCTCGCTGGAAGCGATGATCTCGCCATTGCCAGCCTTGAGCCGGAAACGGAACTTGCCGCCCTTGTCGGTGTAGATCTCGAACTTGCCTGCCATCTGCCCCATCTTTCCTCTGGTCGTCGTGGGATTCACGATCAGCTCACGCTAACAACCCCGACGGACGCCGAGGCGTCAACGTGGCCGAAGTGTCGGGCACTTCCGTCGCGGCACCTTGCTGCCCTATGGCGTCACCTGTGGTGGCAGTGTCCAGTCCGGTTGTTCGGCGCTTCGCCGTTGCTGTTCGGCGCTCATGTCGGGGAGGTAGCCAGCATCGTGTCGGCGGCGGTCCAAGACGCTGCCATGGAATGTCGCTTCGGCGGGAATCGGGCGTGTGCGTCGGCCTGCGAGAATCCAAAGGGCGCCGTTGTCGTGGATCGCGCCGTCTGCGAAATTGGCATCGATGGTGCAGTTTTCGGCGTAGGTACCCGGTGTTAGCTGCAGGTCGGGCGGCGCGCCGTCGACGACCCACTTCAGCGCGACGGTGGCGAGTTTGTGGTCGGGCTCGAAGGTGCCGCCGACATCGGAGTGCACACCGGCGAACCACTGTTCCTCCAGGCCGCGGGGGTGCCGCTCGACAAGGTACTCGCGATACGGGCGGCGGCGCTCGTCGATGGACACGGCGTGGCGAATGCGGGCGACGTTGGGCAGTGACTTGGTGTAGGGCCACCGGAGGTTTCCGAAGCGAAGGAAGCCGGCGGCCTTGACGGTGTCCCAGAGTCCGAGGTAGGCAACGGGGACTGCGTAGTGCCAGACCTGCTTGGGCGCGTTGAGCTTGACGGTCTCAAACAGCGGCTCGTTTTCGGTGCGCCAACAGAACGCACCGGCGAACTTCGCCCACTGCGCGTATTCGTCGGCACTGAAGTCGCGATTAATGGCGTACTTCTCGACCGCGTACGGCAAGAGATTGTCCGACCCGGGGTGCATCAGGCCAGGGCGCAGCAGCATGCCCGCGAGCGCGCGGGCGGTATAGGCGCCGCGGCTGAAACCGAAGATGGAAATCTCGTCGCCGGGTCGCCAGTGCTGCATGAGGTACTGGTAGGCCTCGGCGACATTGGTCTTTAGTCCCGTGCCGAAGGCGCGCATGTAGAGCAATGAAAGTGTGCGTGGCACACCACTTCTGGCCGCGGCTGGTGCCAACGTGCCTACGCCAGGATCGTAGTAGGCCAGCTGGCGCGATGGGTCGTCCTTGTTCAGCATGGCGAACAGTGTCGCGACGTTGGTGGGGTTGCCGGCTCCGATCTGATTGCCCGTGCCGTCGAGGCAGATCACGATCCGCTTGCCCCCGGACGCGAGTGAGCTCGAAATAGTCTGTGGCTGTTCGGGATTAGCCAACGCGGAACTCCGCCCAGAGTGGGAAGTGGTCCGAGATCCGCCAGGAGGTCTCGTTCAAGGTCAAGTCGGGGTAGCACAGTGGGAGGAAGTTGAAGCTGCCCGCTCGCTTGGTGTAGGTCAATGACTCCAACAGTGGCGTGCCGGTGGGTGTTTGGAACCAGGCGATCTGGTCGTAGAAGTGTTTGGTCTTCTCGTCGTCGAAGATGGTGCGCGGGAGGTCATTGAATTCGGCGGGCGCCCACAGGCCGGTCGAGACGAATGCTTGAAAGAGCGGGTCGTCGAGTCGGTCGAGGTTGAAGTCGCCGAGCACCAGCAGGTTGGTGTTCCAGTCGGACTTTCGCTCGGCCCATCGCAGCATCCATTCGGCGAACGCGGTGAGTTCTGGGAGGCGGTCGGAGGGGTCCTTGCCCCAGATGACGTGGACGGTGGTGAGGATGAACTCGACCTGGCCGCGCCTGAATCCAGCTGCATACGGTGAGCGGGCGAACTGGCGGACGGTGCCCTTGGCGTCCTGCGGCAGCACGATTTCGCCAACCAGCCCTGATGGTTGGACGCGCTCGGAGTTGTACACGAAAGTCAATCTTTCCTCGTTGCCCGCGTCGCCTTCGGTGACATCGGAGATGATGACGCGCCACTCAGGCCCGAGTGTTTCGAGCAAGAACCGGAGGGCGGTTGTGTCGCGCCGAACTTCTTGCAGCGCAAAGACATCGCAGCGCCGAATCACTTCGGCGATCAGGGTAACCGCCCGCCAGTCGCGTTTGGGTGAGTCCTTGCCTGTCGCCTGCCAGGTCTTGCTTAGGCCGCCGAACGCTCGCAGATTCCACGTGCCGATCACCACGTTGTTTGGTATCTGCGGCGCGATCGTCTCCGCGGCCTTTTGCCGTATCGTTGTCCGCTGTGTCTTGACATCACTCGGTATCCCCACCATGGCTTGATTGGATCACGTACACCCGTGGTTATTGCGGATACCGCAGAAGCCGTCAAGCCGGGCAGCGCGACGATCTGCAGCCGTGTTCGCAGCCAGTGCGGTATGTGGCCTTCGGCGAGATGCGACGCGGTGAAGAGTTGCAAGGACACATACCTGCTCGTGTCCTAACAGACGTATAACCGAACCTTTTCGCGACGGGTGTTTCCATGTAAGGCGGCTCTTCGCGATCTGATCGATACCGCTGGTACTGTTTCTGGCAACAGGGGGCCGGTGCAGGCTACCGAAGAATCGGTGATATCCGCTTCCGTGACTTGAAGAGCAGATGGTCAGGATTCGCGTAGTTCGCACTATTCAGGGACGGCCGATAGACGACACAACTAACCAGCTGTACACCGATGATTCCTCGCAGTCTGGCCAGCGTCATCTCAAGTGTCAGCCCAGTCGTGATCGTATTATCGACGATGACAACTTGCATGCCCTCAAGTTTCTTTTCGTCAAACTTCGGGGTCACACTTCGACACACCGGGATTGGGCCCTTATTGTCGAGCGTAGCTTCGACGTGAAGTACCGGCTTTCGAAACTGCTTCGCAAGCTCAGCAGCCGGCACAAATGCGCCATACTGAATCGCCACGATGTAATCGGGTGAAAAACCAGAAGTTCGTATTCGTTGGGCGACTGCAGTCAAAGCGGCAAGATACGCACGATACCGTATGGACCGCCAGATCTTGATCGGAAACTTCTCCGCCGAACGGGCATGCCGATCATTGATGTAATCTGCTAAAGCGACGTAACCGCATGCGAGGGTAACCAGACCGGTCACTATCGAGAAGACAATAACGAAGTCTGCCACGGTCAGACTGTCCCTCCAGAAAATCAACGTTCGATATTTGACCAGGCGTTCGACAAGAAGAACTGACTACATGCGCCGACTAATTTCATCTGCCGTATACAATGAAGATATCGAAATTGATGGGAACGCACTTCGGATGTAGGCGGTCGACTCTTGCTCGACGCGATCTGAGTAATCAATAAGCTTAATAAAGCGGTTGACTTCAATGCCACAGGCGGCAGCAACTTTCATAGACTGCACAGCTGTCTGCCCAGTCTTGACAGCGTTATCCACCATGATTGTCAGGATCGAACTACACGGAGGAACGTCGTCAAAGGTGTTGAGCAATGCATATGGATCGACCCCGCTGACGTAAACCTGGAGATCGGGAAACGCCTGTCGAATCTGAAGGGCCGCCGCTACTGTCATTGGGTAGCCGCTTTTTGCGATGGCGATCAAGTGGAGCAACTGACTATCGCAGTGGCCAATCAATTGAACTAACCGCGCGCCTATCGATGCCAGATCCTCTATGTCCACTGGGCGAGGAAGTACGTACGCGGTCGGTCTGCCCACCGTGCGATGTGGACTTACCTTGAATCGCGGCACTTCGAACATAATTCCCCTATTTTAGCATAGACGGCGTAAGTTCCGCTTGATTAGATGCTGATCCCAAGCCAAAGCCAAATCAAGGCCGTCGTTCGCCACCATATTCCGGGGCTGACAACGAGCTCTTTGTTCTTTACTATCGAAAAGTCATGGAAGACAGCGCCGCATCCAACGCTCGTTTCTTCGAAGAATGCTGAGCTGCCACGAAACTCGCTCGTCGTGCCATTCCTACAAAGCACGACTGCACCGATGCGGTGACCAAGGTGCCGGTCAGAGAATGTAAGTGCGATCTTCTCCGCTTGGATCAATCCTCTGTAGGAAAACCGCTTCCGGGGAGACATCGGCGAACCGTCGCGCCTGATCTCGCGCTACGTACATGGTTACTCGATTTCCCCTTTGTAGAACGATTGCTAAGCCCTTGCGCACGTGTGGCTGCTGCGACGAGGGGTCGAACGTGCCGTAGTTGCCAGAAATTTTGGATGACCCACCCATCCCGAGACGGACGAGGTTGTAGCCGGCATAGAGGACGAATAGACCACCGACAACGGCCAACGGTACGGTCACTTGCAACCACGACACCGCTGTCCCCCGTACCGTCAAAATCCACGCACGTCGGTTGCATGGCGTGCAAGGATTCTAGGCTAAGCCCGTGGGAAGCAGCCAGCGCGGTCGAAATGATGAACGGTGTCTAACCTGCGACGCGAATGCCGTACCGCCCTCGGTGCGAATGGTCCTTCGCGGTTAGCGCGAGATTTCGGCACAAGATCTCCAGAGATCAGTTACCTGCCGTCGCCTCCCACTTCGCAAGAGACAGGCAGGTCGCATGTCGCTCCGACTCACTCCCGCGAGGACGAAGAGAGAATGTATTGGCATAGACGCTGGCCCGCGCGAAGGTCGTCGCAATCGGTCTCGCCCATCAACCTGCGGTTCATATCGGGGCCGCTCGGCACCGTTACACGCGAAGGCATCTCCATAGAAGGCGGCTCTTAGCGATCTGATCGGTACCGCTGGTACTGTTGCTGGTTACACGGGGTTCATAAAGGAGTGAATTGTGGCTGAACGCGTCGTCCGCCAGTTGATCGACGATATCGATGGCTCGGAGATATCTGATGGTGGCGGTGAACGAATCGAGTTCTCGGTGCGCGGGACCGCCTACCAAATCGATCTATCCACAACCAATGCCGCCAAGTTCGATAAGGCGCTGAAACCTTACGTCGACGCTGCGATGAAAGTGCGCTCCGGTCGGGGCAGCCGCGCCAAGGCGACGAACGGTAGCGGCTCCCCGTCGAAGGAGCAACTTGCGGCGATACGCGATTGGGCACGGAAGAACGGGCATGAGGTGGCCGACCGTGGCCGAATCAAGGCGGAAGTCGTCCAGGCATTCGAGGCGGCGCACTAGTCGTCGAAAGTCGTTAGCGGAGTCATTCCTGACGTCTTCGGCTACTGTCGTGAGTTGCTGAGCCAGATCGGACGAGACACCGTCGGCTGCCGCCGTCACTGGTTGCTGATAGCAATCTGAGTCAAGCATTGTGTGTCACGCATTTCAGAGCCTGGTAACGGGCTTGGGGGGACGATGGGGACGTACGTATCGGTCGCGGATGCTGTGGCATCGGTTCGTGGCGACAGGGCGATTCCCCGTAACGTCGCCGATTCAAACCTGCTGTCGGTCGTTCGACTCGGTCCACGTGGGCTAGGCGGCGAATCACTTGACGACGTCGCGGTGGCCAGTATCGAGGGCCAGTCAGCGGCGAAAACGTGGCCAAGGCTGCGCGCCGCTCTTCTTGGCATCGTAATTGTGGCTGGGGTCTGCCTCGTCATTCGGTACACGATCTTGGACAAGGTACTTCCAACTGGCTCGACTGGGCCGGTTGATGGCCTGACCATCTTCGCCGTTTTCTTCGTGGCCGCTCTTGGCATCGAGCGCCTTTTGGAGCCGCTATCAACCGCCCTTCTTCCGAAGGAAGACAAGGTCGCTGCTTCCGAGTCCGCGCTGAACGCCGCCGGCAAAGCGACGTTGAATTACGCGGCTGAGGCTCGCGACTATAACGACGCCCAGCACATCATCGCGTCACAGCAGGTGGCCGGCGCGGACACAACCTCGCTGGCATCGGAACTTGACCTATTCTCGCCTCTCGGTGCGCACGCAAAACAAGAAAGGTCGCACGCGGTCGCAGCGGTCGCAGACAATCGACTCAGCGACGCACGAAACTCCCTGAGGCGTGTGCGCAAGCCTGACGGGGATGCGCCGAAGGCGGCGCTGATGAAGGCTGCGGAGGAAGCCGAGCGGCTGAGCGTGCGCGAGCTGGAGCGGACGGTCGCATTTTGGACGTTGGCGACGTCTATAGGCGTGGTGGTGGCTGCGTCGATGAAGCTGTATCTGCTCCACACCGTCGGCATCACGGCTGGGGCGCCGTGGGAAGAGGTCCTCGCGACCGGTCTGATCATTGGTGCTGGGACGAAACCGCTGCATGACCTCGTCGAGTGGATGTCTTCCAAGGCGGCACCGTAACACTCGGGCTCGCGGGTGGCCCTTCCCCCAACTGACCCAGGCGCGACTTGTGGGCGACAGTGCCACGAAGTGGCGGTGAAAACATTCGGAAATTCTTGATTAAAGCTGGGTCGAAGAGAGTTCGCGGCGAAAAGCGAATGCGTTATCGCAGGCGTGACTGCACCCTATTGTTTGTGTTATGACGAAGCCTGGCGCGGACGGCAGCGTTCGGATACCGATCGAGCGAATAGAGCCTGAGGCAGTCTTCATGGTCGGCGGCACTCCGGACTGGTTGGCCATCGACAAGCATGCGTGGGTTTCGAATGCCGCGACGAATAGCGTCTCGCAGCTTGATCCAGATACGAACGCAGTGGCGGTGACGATTGAGGTCGGCCACGATCCTGGGTGTGGGCTCGTCGCGGGCTTCGGGAGTCTGTGGGTCCCGAATTGTGGTGACTCCACGATGTCGCGTATCGGTCTTGCCGATGGAAAGGTCACGACAACGTTCCCGATGACCTTTGCCGATTCCGAGGGTGGGATTGCCGCGGGCGCTGGCAGTGTCTGGGTGCTGACCGATGCCGACGGCACCCTCGCTCGGATCGACCCGGCTACGAATAACGTCGTCACCGAGATTCGCGTTTTGCCAGGCTCATTCACGGCTGCTTTTGGAAACGGCTCGGTGTTCGTCACCAGCACCGCCCGCGACGCTGTCACTCGGGTCGATCCAGTAACCAATACGGTTGTCGCGACCATCCCGGTCGGATCGGGACCACGATTCCTTGCGATCGGCGAAGGGGCGCTGTGGACTTTGAACCAGGGTGACGGCTCGATTTCGCGTGTCGACCTAACGGACAACAAGATGGTTGTCGCGATCGAAGCTGGCATTCCTGGCGGTGGTGGGGAAATTGCGGTTGGCGAGGGTGCGGTCTGGGCGACCTCGTTCGGGTTTCCCATCACTCGAATCGACCCCCACAGCAATGCCGTCGCTCAGCAATTCTTCGGCTCGGGAGGCGACGCCATCCGTGTGGGCCTCGGATCTCTATGGCTGTCGAATCTCAGGGAGGGCAACGTCTGGCGTATCGACCCACAGCGCATTCGTGCACTAGGTCCGGACTGAACCGGGGACCAGCCGTGGCGTTCGCGTGACGTCAAGCAAGCGGACGATGAAGGTTGAGAACAGGACCTGTTTGCAGACTAAGCCACCCAGACGGTTGACACTCTCGGAACCAGAGAACCGCGGACAAAATTCGACCGGAGAAAATTGTCCAAAAACAGCACCGCCCCTCCCGCGGGTGGTACTGAGGACGGGGAAGACGGAATTGCGCCGTACGCCACGCCGTTGCCGGGGAACGCGCCGTGGTGGGGTGGACGCGCATTTCTGAGGGGTGGGGACTCGTGCCGGATACGGTGCGCGCTTGGCTATGGGGGGATTCATGGTTGCCGAAATACCTGTCATCAAGGACGACACCGACCGATCATGCTCGGTGTTCAACAGCTCAGATGCCGTACCCACCGACGTCTTGTATCGGTTCCGCGTCGGCATCGATGATCATCCAGAGCCCTTCGATCCGGCGGAAGCAGCGGCCACGCTGGGCGATGCGTTCGCACGGGATCTGTTGCTAAAAGGCGTCTTTCCGACGTCGGGTGCACAGGTCCTCACCTTGCTCGCCGATCTCGCCAAGGACGGCGGCCGTACCGATCATCTGGACCATCAGCAGTTCTTCGTGCTTGGCGAGGGAAGCCAGATCCCCGTCACGCCCGCGACCGGCCCGGTGGTCCGCGCCCTTCGATTTCTGGTTGCCTGCGGCCCCGATGGTGGTCCCGATCCCTCGACACCCGGACCCGACATCTTGGTCAGCGCGTTCAATCCAGAGGCGGGGACCACCGAGCTGATGGCGTGGGACCACGACAAGGGCGGGTTCAACTTCTACCGGACGTTCGGTGAGACGGACACGGCGTGGGTGTTCGCCGGCAACTCGCGAGACGCCCTCGCGGCGGCAACTCGTGCCCGGGGCCCGTTCGAAAGCCATAGGGGCGGAAACGTCTTGATGAAGGAACTGCGCGCACCCTGGATCCACTGGCACTCCATCGATGCCGCCGTCGACCAGAACGTCCTGGCAGCCAACAACCCGATTCGAACTCACCCATGGTTCCTAGCAGCACTCGCCAACAAGCGCGGCGCGTTGGACTGCGAGACGAAAGTCGTGCGCCCAAGCATCGACCGGTGGGTCCGCACTCACTTCGATGCGCTGATCGCCGAGGGAACGCCCACCAACACCGAGCCGATCTTCACCGCCGTGCTCGACACGCCGACCGTCAACATCACCTGCAGCCACCAGCATGGTGATCCCACGCTCGACAAAGACGACGAGCCTGTTGAGCTGCCGTTGTCGTTCTTCCTCGATCTCGATGGCTTTGGTGCTGACCGTGGGGGGCTGGGGTTGCTCACCGGTGAGCCCACCGTCAGTGTGCCGCGCGACGTTTACGACGCCACCTTGACTGCCTTTCATGTTCACCTGTCCGACGGGTTCGACTTTCATCGCCAGGGTGACACCTTCTTCGCGTTTGCCGTGCCCGAACGCGCCTACGAAGATCACCGCACCGTCGTCGAGGCTCGCCGCATTGGTCTACTGTCCGATCGGCTCGCCGCCGCCTTTCTCATGACCGACTTCCCCAACCCGATCTTCTCGACGCGGCGGCCGGCGCTGCTGGCCCACATTCCCGCGGAGCTGAACATCGCTGAACGAGAACAGTTTCCCGACGCTGTTGCGGCGGCCATCGTCGCGGCGGCCTCACCCGGAAGCCCAGAGGAGGAATTCGCCGAGCTGTGGGGTGTCGGGGACGACTGGCGGGAGGTGTTCGGCAAGCGCCTCACCGATTACCTCGCGGCCGTCGCCCACGCGGTACAGACGCCCTCGGGCTTCCACGACATCTACCGCGTGGCGGTGTCCCGCCGCAAACAGATGGTCGACACCATGCCGATCGCCGAGTTCGGGTTGTTGTTCCCGGTCTCGGACGTGGAACCCAACCCGGTGGTCCTACATGCCGATGCCACCGGGCACAGCCTCACGCTCTGACTTCCAATCCAGATCCGAAACCGCACCATCACAGCACCTTTGGAGAAGATATGACATTGACCCGTTTCGACCCGCCAGCCAACATCGACGACCTCGACACCGAAGAGCTCCGCAACGCCTGGAGCGAGGAAATCAACGAAAAGGTCACCGCCAACAAGAACGATCTACAGGCAAAATTGGGCCAGAACCACCCGGCACAGTTCTTCAACGAGCTGACCGATCCCAAGAACATGGCCGATCGGGTCGAGCAGCCCATCATGTGGCAAGGGTTCCCGCGTCTGCTCGAAAAGAAGTTCGGCGAGAACACCACCGCGGCGTTCAAGCACGCCGAGGATGACACGCCCACAGCCAAAGCCCGGCAAGACTCACAAGACGAGTATCTGGAATGGCACGTCAGCCGCGACGACGCCAACCAGATCGTGCGGGTGGAATTCACCTGCGAGGGACCCGAATACTGGAAGTTCCTCGCCGAGCAGGTACCGGACAAGGTCGTCGCGCTCTACCAGAAATACGTCAACCCGTCGGCGACGAAAGCCGAGCTGTTTCCCGGCGGCACCTACGACCCACTGAACAAGTGGAACACCGGCAGCGGCGCAATGCATCTCATCCAAGTCAACAACACCCTCGGTGCCGAAGTGAACATCGGTGCCTTTGCCACCATCAAGCGCAAGGACGCCAATGGGGTGCCAATCACCGATGCGGACAAGCTGATTCGCTGCGCAGGGTTCGGTGCCCCCGGTAGGGCCAGCGACCCGCACATCGGCGACATCGTCAATGGTCTTGCCCGACAGGGCTACTCGATCACCATCAAGAATCCCATCGGGCTCTACATCCATGCCATCGACCTCACCGGATTCAGCAAGCCCGACGGCACGCCCATCACGCCTGCCTATTTCACCATCACGCGCGGCTCCGTTGGGCAGGGCTTGCGGGCGATCTTCGCCGTGCCGCCGGGCGAGACGGCGAACGGAGAAAAGTTCACGGTGAGCGACATCGCGATCGGCGGGGTGAAGATCGCCTTCGGCGGGCAGATCGCCAAACACATTTCCATCAAGTTGACTGGTGTGGCGGTGGAGAAAGACAAGATCCACAACCCCCTGTTCGGCTGTGGCGGAGGAGCCCAGTTCTTTGCCGCTGCCATTCCGGCGCATGAAGCGGGCGGGTCGCCGGTAGCCAGCCGCGTGCCAGCGACGCCTGAGGGGTAGCCGCCATGCCGGACATCACCTTCGACGAGCACGACATTCAGGGCAACAGCCTGGCCGGTTTCAACAAGGATCACCAGACGTTCCTGCTCGTGCAGTTCCGCGACGCTCCAAGTGCCCGGGCGTGGTTGTCGACCGTGGTACCGCGGATCTCTCCGCTGTCGGAGGTGCAGGACTTCAACAATCTGCGACGCAGCATGATCGCCCGGCTCGGACGAGCACCACGCAGCCTGGCCGTCTCGTGGATCAACATCGCACTGTCCGCGCGCGGCGTCGATCTGCTCAAGTGGGACGGCGAGGAACAGCTCGACGAGGACGCCTTCACCGTCGGGCTGGCGGGCGGACGATCCGCCCTCCTCGGCGACCCGCCGGACCGGAGCAAATGGAAGTTCGGTGGCACCGACAAGACCAGCGCCGACGCACTGGTCATCGTCGCCAGCGACACGGCGCCCCATCTACGAACCGTCGTTCGTGAACTACGCGACGGCATCAAGGCCGCCAACCTCAAACTGCTCTACACCCAACGCGGACATACACTCGACGGCGACCTACGGGGGCACGAGCACTTCGGTTTCCGCGACGGCATCTCACAGCCAGTCGTGCGCGGCCTGCCGCAGCCGCCGAAGCCGGGAGAGCCACAGATCTGGCCGGGTCAATTCCTTCTGGGGCTACCCAGGCAGGACGACGCCGACCCCGACCACCCAGCCGAGCCGCTGCCATACCCGGAGTGGGCGAAAAACGGCTCCTACGTGGTGATCCGGCGTCTCCGCCAAGACGTCGAGGGATTCTGGCAACACATGAAGGACGAGGCGACGCGCATCAGTGCCGGACCACAATTTCCCGGCATTGACGGCACACGGCTGGCGGCGATGCTCGTCGGTCGTTGGCCATCAGGCGCGCCGTTCGTGCTGTCGCCGACCAGTGACAACCCAGATTTGGCGTTGTCCAACGACTTCGGATTCGGCGACTCCGATCCCTTCCCGCCGGTGTGCCCCTTTGCCGCGCACATCCGCAAGGTCAACCCGCGTCGCGATCCCGTGGAAGGCGGCGGACCCAGCTCCGCGCTGACCCGCCGATTCCTGCGCCGCGGCATTCCCTACGCCGACAGCCCGACAGATCGCGGACTGATCTTCGTCTCCTACCAGAGCTCCATTCAGAACCAATTCGAGTTCGTCAGCCGCCAATGGGCAAGCAGCGACGCATTCCCGATGTCCCCACCAGGCGACGATGCGATCGCTGGATTCGACCCCATCATCGGGCAACCCGACGGAAACAACCGCGAACGCTCCACGATGCTCTTCGACCAGGCTGGCACCGCGGTCAAGGTAGCACTGCCTCGCGACTTCGTGACACCGACTGGCGGCGGGTACTTCTTCGCGCCATCGATTTCAACATTACGGAGGTGGTCGACTGAGAAGGCCGCCTGACGGCCGGGCGCGACAGCGCAGCCATCCAGGTCGCAAAACTGCACGTCAGGGCCTCCGATAAGGGAGGCATCTGCCAAAGGGGATCACCAAATGGCCACCCGATCAAGCGAATTCGGGTGCGCCATCTGAGAACAAATGGGGGATGCAAGATGTCCGAATACGACGACAAGAATTTTCCGTACCCGATGCGCATACAGGTGGCAGCGGGATCTAAAGCAGAACAACGCTACAACCGGACCGCGGCGGGGCGTGTCGACGAGTGGGCTGAACGCGAGGCCCTGGCGCCCGGCGTGAGCCCATCACCAGCGGATGATCTCGTCTTCCGTGGCGGGAAGGTGCTCCCGCAGATGGGGCTTCAGAACATCTATCTGGGGCGCTCCAGCGACTTCGCGCCCGGTGATGTCGAGAACATCGACGATGCGGTTACCCGCATCATGCACGACAAAGAACTACAAAGCGTGATCCAGCAATACTTTCCGGGCAAGAAGCTCAACTATGACGTCGCGCCGTCGGTCATCCTGGACGAAACTAAAGCCAAGGAGATGGACGAGCCCGACGTCCAGCAGCAGGTCATTGAACTGTTCGACCAAAACCTCATCCTCGGCACCGACCACGACCGGACAGTCTTCAACCTGATTCTGGCGCCAGACACGGTTCTCAAGCTGGATGATTCCAGTTCCCGGGACGGCTTGGGTGGCTATCACGGGTCGGTGCACTTCTCACGCAACGGGAAGAAACAGACGCTCTACTACTCGGCGAACGTCTACTCCGCGGTTCACTCGGGCACACGAAACGGCATCCCCTTCTTCAAGGACCCGTGGAAGAACGTGGTGTGCACTCTCTATCACGAACTGATCGAGTCCCAAACGGACCCCGATGTCGGTGACGCCATACGCGAAATGGACCGGCGCTTCATCGGATTCAACTCCAACCGCGGCCAGGAGATCGGCGACCAACCCATCTCGGCCAACGCCTTGAACAAAGTGTTCAAGGAGGTACCCACGCTCCCGGGTCCTCGCCCGACGCCAGTCCAACTCCTCTACTCCAACGCGGTGCACGGAGCTGAGGAACCCGTCGAGCAACTGGCACCGTGATTGGAGGTCAACGGACCAGAGCTGCCGGGAGAGGTGTCAAGCGGGGGTTGGCGCGGCCTGCAACAACGCTACGACGCGTGCCACTCTTCGTGGCTGTCTTGTTTGCGGTAATTGGTGGGCTTCTTGTCGTTGTCGTGTCTGGGCTGGTGCTCTGGGCGGTGGTCCCGACAACTACGAGCGCGGCGAACCCGATCGACCTCACGAAGGTGGCATTGTCGGTGACAGCTGGCGTCGGCGGGGCAGTAGCGTTGGTGGTCACCTATCGACGGCAACGCGACGTCGAACAGGGCCGGTTCATCGAGCGCTTCGGCGCGGCCGCGAGACAGCTCGGCGACAATGACGTTGCCGTGCGGATTGCCGGCGCGTACGCGATGGCAGGTGTCGCCGAGGAGGCGACGACGTTTCAGCAACGTCAACAGGGCATCGACGTGCTGTGTGGCTATCTCCGGTTGCCGTACTCCACTGCCCTTGGAGCGAACCACCGAACGAGCACCACTGTGAGCGGAACCCGTACGACGGACGGCCAGGTTACCGAGCATCGTCACGAATTCCGGCAGAACGACAAGGAGGTTCGCCAGACCATCGTTCGTATCATTGCCGACCGCTTGTGCGAGACAGCTGCTACGCCGTGGGTCTCACACCATTTCGACTTTAGAGGCGCAGTACTGCAGGACTGCGACTTCTCCGGAGCGCGGTTCCTCGCCGCGGCGAGATTCGGCGGAACCAGATTCAGTGGCGACGCGACGTTCGGTGACGCCACGTTCGCTCAGGAGGCCTCCTTCGCCGATGCGGCGTTCACCGGTATGGCCAATTTCCGGGGAGTCAAATTCCTGGGTGTCGCCACGTTCGACCGAGCAAGAATCCACGGCGGGGCGACGTTCGGAGCGGCGACGTTCAACAAAGACGCCTGCTTTCGGGAGACCATCTTCGAAGGCGACGCCTGGTTTGGCGAATCGTTCACCCGAGCAGCAACCGAAACCCCCGCAACCTTTGGCGGTTCCGCCTTGTTCTCGGGAGCGACTTTCAAGGGCGATACCTTCTTCGAACGCGCAACCTTCCGCTACAACCCACATTTCGGCGAGGGTAGGGATCCCCGCGACGACAACAGGGTGCTTCCAGCCGCAACGTTCGAAAAGGGCCTTGAGATCGATAGCTCTTTCATTTCCGAGGACAGCGGCCATGAGCATGACCCCGTCACAAGCTAGGTCGAGGGTCGATTAATCAGTCGCACTGATGCTTTAGGCGCTCAGGGTGTCGATCTTGCGCGCTTGACCGCCACACAAATGGCTATGATCGCCGACACGGCGCCAAGCGACAGACTGATACGTTTTACCCAAGTACTCAGCGCATCGGACGCCTTGCTGTGTGCACCGAGGGCTGCGCTCAGATCGTCGTGTGCTTTCTTGATCGCTGTCGGGTCGTTGGTGCTGATCGCTGCGGCGAGGTGCTCCTCGATCGGGTGCAACTGAATGGCAAACTCTGCCTGGGCGACTGCCTTTTCTTCGGAGGGCGCGACGAATGCCGACACGATCGCACCAACCGCGACGAGGGACGCGATGACAGCGAGCCAGACTTCAGCCTTGGCGCCGTTGCGGATGCGCTCCCCCCACGTCATCCTGCGCGCCTCGATGGCAGCCCCGGAGCCGCCAAACTTCGTTACGGTGCTCGGCGATGCGACGACGCTTTGCACGAGGGCGTCCGTGATTACCTTCAGGAGAATGGCGGGCTGGTCCGGTCCAGCTGCGCGGAAGTACATCGGCTCACTCGTTGTGTAGAACGGTGGCTTGGTAGTTCCCGAAGGGGTATGGAGACTAGGAACGGATACTGCGTCGTCGGGAACCCGACCGTTTACATCTTGAGCAAGTTTCAGTTCCGTCGCCGCGAATTCTTTCGTCATTGGTCTGTTCGATTCTGGTAGATCTCAGCCAAGAACAGGGTGATAGGCGGCATCCGCAACCCGCCAGGCAGCATGAGCGGACTGATATCAACCGTGTCGGCTCCACGCGCTGAATAGACCGTGGCGAGCGACCAGCTCGCCAGCTCCACCTGGCTAATCAAATCGTCGGACGATCGCAATGACCAGGCTTGGGCATCACGTTGTAGTGCATACGCTGCGAGGCCGATGACCTCCCGACCGGTCATGTCATCGGCAAATTGCTCATCCTCGGTGTACTCATCGACCTCCGAGAAGCCGAGGGCTCGGCGTCGGCTGTTTGCCTCGCTGGATTCCCAATCAGAAATTGCCTGTCGTAGCAGTGAGCCAGTGTCGCGTAGCCGGGTGGTTAGATCGCCGAGCGCTACGGACAGGCGCTCAACATCGACGGTTGGTACTAACGGTGCTGTGCCGGGAGTCAAATTGGGTGCGATTCCCCTGAACAACCACGCATTCTGAGCATCTACAAAAGCTCGTTGTAATACTGGGTCGACGGGCGGATTGGGGGCTGCTGGCTGCGCTGGATTATTCGGAGGGGGAGGGGGTGGCGCTGTTACCGCCGTAATCAGCTTGGCGCGTGCCAGACAGTCGGCGCACATGAAGTACGTTTGGCCCGCCACGATGTCGCCATGAATCTGGCAGGCGTGGGCGCGACAGTTGCTGCACGTGCCATAGCCCTCGGAGCCGGGTTGGTTTATCTGAGTCGGTAATGCTGCGTGCTTCATGACGCATAGGAAGCATGAATCCACGTTTGCGCCCCCCGATGCATTTGGCCGAAACAAACTGTACCTCCGCGGTGCGGTTCAGATGCCTTCAGTTTCAATGAGAATCACTTTTCGCGCGGATACCCCGACATGAGCCGGACTTGTTGACCTAGCAGATGATTCGTACACACCTCAGCCGCGTCCCCCGGACCGACAACGCCGTTCGCCTGCAGTGATGGAGCCGCCACGGTGTCTCCACGGATTCCCAAGGCTTGCGCTGTCCTGCGTTCAAGGGTGGGAACGTAGCGGCGACGTCCGACAGGTCCAATTCATTTGATGGCATGAAAAGATTGCTGGCATGAGTGGCGTCCCATGGACGGCGACGTCTAGGTCAGAACACCGCGAGCGCCCGTGGCTGGCGGCAGTCGTGATGTCATGATCCGTCCACCACCTTCAATGGTCGATCTGGCGATCAACATTGATCCGAGTGGCGTCGAGGCGCCCAGCTGATCCCTGGGGCTGTCGGTGGCACGTGCGCGTGTTTGAGCCATGACAGGCGACGACCCCGAGGTCGAGATCATCTACACGCCACCACCTGGTTACTCCCAGGTGGACTGGGACAACATGTCCTGTTGCGACTGCTATGGCTGTGAGGACTGCCCACACAGGTGCCACCGGACTGATGAAGACCGTAGTGAACACATCCGCCACCACGACGAGGCACTGAGCGGTGCTATGAGAGGGGCCCCGGCCAACACCAACTCTCGGATGGGTCGTGGGTGACGGTCTACCGCGGGCCGGGCAACCCTGACTATCCCAAGGGCGACGGCTTCGAGCGTGAGCGACCGGCGATTCGCAAGCTCCAGATTCCGATTGACCCGCCGCATCTTTACCGCGGTGACGGCTACACGAGGAGCAGCACTGCGCGTCTTGCCTGTTCACAAAACAGAAGTGCTGCAATATAATTGAAGTGGATATGAGCCAAGACGAATTCTCCCGACTATTCAAATATATGACCGAGCGCTTCGATAAGCTCGATGCCGAGCTAGCCAAAAAGGCCGACGCGGACGATATGTACCGACGCTTCGATGACATTGTGGCAGGACTCGACGACATCACGACGGAGCAAGCTGCTCAGCGAGTGCAGCTTGATCGTCATGACCGTTGGCATTACGAGACAGCCGAACATGTCGGCCTGACGCTGAGCCAGGAGGCGTAAGCCTGCCGAACACCGTCGATTGTGCGTTCGCTCGTTGAGCAGCAGCAGAAGTAGCTGATCGTTCGAATCACCATTAATTCGCCTGTCTCACAACACAATTGCTGACCCTCTCTAGCCATCGAGGCGTTGCTGCGTCTTGTCGTGCCTGTCGAACAAATGTGCGATTCACTGCTGCGTCGCGTTCACTGCATTTGACGTGGATGCCGGCGAATTCCTCGTCGATTTCCGCCCGAAGGCTTGCATTTCATGTCTCAGCGCATTGCTGGAGAGCGATGACGCCTTCGCCTAGATTGTCGCGATGAACGGCGATCTGTTCGTGGACCTTTCGAGCGACAGCGACACCCCCGCAGGTGCCTGGCCATCCAACGTGCCACCTGAGTAGCTGCGGACTACGATTCGGCAAACACGACGGCGGGAGCTACCTTTGTGATGGCATGGGCGTCTGGAGATGAGGCTCGCTGGGGGGCTCCGGTTGCGCTAGCGCTATCGATTGGGGCGCTGGTGACCTATGTGCTTTGGTGGACACGGGGATTCTGGTCAGCCAACTCGCTCGACAACCTGCCGGGCCTCTTTAGCTACCCCAGTGCATTCATTGGCGATCTTGTGTTGCTTCCTATCGCCGCAGGTATGCTGACTGCGCTGTGCCGCACGTTGCGTGCCAATCCGGCCGTTCATCGATCCGGAAGAATCGCCACGGTAATAGGATTGCTTATAGGAATTTCGGTCCAGACACTCTGGCTGTGTGACGACAAACCAGCATTGAACTGGACTCTACCGGTGCCGCACACGTTCAACCTAGCGGGATGGTGGCACGCCGTCTATTTCACCGCCCTGTGCTCGATTTTCTCAGCACTATTCGTGACGGCTATCTGTTCACTCAAGGAGCGTATGGATGATAGAACGGTCGCTAGCATTGTCGCCGGCCCAGCGAGTGCAATCACCTTCGGCTGCCTATTTGGATATGGACTGCTCGCGATCCACGATTCTGGCGAAGGCAGGCTCTCCGGCTGGAGCTCAATAATCGCATTGGTGGCAACTGCCCTATTTGTTCTCGGCATGGGTGCTGTTCTTCTCCGCAAGGCGGATTGGACGCTAAGATGGCCTATAAGTCGGGGAGCTGCTCTGGCGCTGTTATTCTATATTTCCGTGGTGGTTATCTCACGTGCATGCGGCGAGGTAGGCAACGGATGGGCACTGGGCATTGCGTGTACGACATTAATCTCTATAGCGGTTGCAGTTCTGCTATGTTTTCCCGCCTCTGGCTCGTTATACCGATCTGCTAGAGGTTTGTGGCATATGGTACTCACCGCTTCTGCCCTTGCGTTAGCAACGTCTATCTGCTGGAACTGGATTGCAACCTATGTCCAGCATAATTCTCTGCTGGTCGGCATACTGCTATTTATCGTTCTATTCCTCGTCAATCCGACACTGCTTGGCCTATTAGGGGTGCCGTGGAGTTGGACACGACAGCGGCTTGCGACGATGGCGGCACTGTGGGGCTTGGCGCTCATCGCCCTGGTTGCGGCCGCTCCCGACTGGGGCCGAATCGTTGGTCCCGCGAGCGGCGATCTGGTGGTTGTGCTGGTAATAGGACTACTCACCGGCGTGTGCTTCTCTCCGATCAAGAAGCTCATGTGGGACTTACTGCACGTCCACGACAGTGATGCCGCTCATGATCCCACCAAAAAATACAAAGATACGATCAACCTCGCGTTTCTATTATTGACCGCCTTCGCAGCGGTGGCTGCACTCATATCTATGGCCTATGCCACCTCTCTCGCGCGGGGCATGAGGTCAGCGTCCGGAGTAATGCCGAATTTTTGGTGGCTAGTCTTTGTCGGGCTCCTGCTCACTTGCTTAGCAGCTGCTGGCGTCCGGTCACCGAGTTTGAGTGTGGTAATTCTTTACGCTTGGCCCCTAGCGCTGGTCATCCTGACTCACCCGGGCCCCTTGCGTGAATCCTCTGGATCGCTGGGCACTTTCGGGGCGATACTTGCCATCTTGACCGGCATCGCCGCTGCAATATATGGACTCTGGACGGCGGACTCCATACTTTTCAACGTCGTTTTGCTGCGCGCGGCCAACCTCGACGTTCGCGCGGCCGCCGTGACCGTTGGCGCTGTGTTGAGTTCGGTTGTCGCAGGGTACGTTGCCACGACAACCGCACTCGGACAGGGCCTTTCCGAGCCCTACGAATTCCCGTGGGGATTTGCCGCTGCGGCGCTGATCCTGATCCTGAACGCGTCGTTGTGCGTCTTCATCGCCTCTGTCACCGCGCCCGCACCTATGAGACATACTGATGACGATGCTGTACTTACCCTTAAGTACCTCGCCCAAGATGGCTATCTGTTCGCGGTCCTTTACCTTGTGGCCGTCGTTTTCCCGATCCAAGCTGCCATATATTCGCTTTCAACCGGGTCATGGGAGCGGTTTACAACCAGCTTTGCGGTGGCAAGCCCACTATTGACATTCTTCGTCGTTGTGTTCCTTGAGACGATCAAGATCAACCGCGCACATGCAGACAACGAGATCGCCAAAAGAGTATCGGATAAGTCATCTCAGCGGACATCAGACGAAGTGGCAAATAAGATTAGCGGTACCGTTCGGAAAAATAGGGCGATAGCAGCACGCATAGCAAGTGCTTATCGTTCCCTGCGTCAGGCGCCACGGAATCGGCTCGATGAGGCGGATCATGTAATCGCCTTACACACGCATTGCGAGAATCAGAATATGCTAGCGTACGCCCTAGCCATTGCTTCGCTTTCTGGCGCGATTATCCTTCTCGGAGAGCGTGAATAGCACGCCCATTTTCGAGCCACGTGATCGTCCCGGTTACGTATCTAGTGCCACATTCCTTTCCGACGAAGACGCCCACCGGCAATGCGGACCGTCAGGTCGCTGAGATGACACACTCGTCGACGCGAGGGCTACCAGAAGTGCCTCGCGGGAGGCGGCGCTAGGTCAAGTGCTGTGGACATGTAGTCGCCGCTTTTGGCTACACTGAACCTGTTTCAACTCGATGTGCGGAGATAGCCAAGGTGCGTGCATTTATTGCAACGAGGCCTAACGCTTCCAAACTACGTGCTGCGCTGAACGCCGCTTCCCGTGGGTCAACCGGCCCCATATCGTGCGCTACCGAAGCGATTTCTTCGATCGTATACTCGCGGCCCGGCTGCTGAAATACTAGCTGATACACTGCCTTTTCTGTCTCGATAAATGGATCAACATAAGGAGGCAACTCGACGATTTCATCTAAAACTTCTTCATAACTCTCACTCAAGTCGCCACCTTTCTGCTGTCGCGAAGTTTTTAGTTGGCCATGGTCTAATTCTTTCATCAATCCTCCTTTGAGTCAATCTTCTACATTTGCCTTCAGGCTGGCGTAGACGAAATTATTGAAATGGGCACGAAACCTACCAGTAATGGCTCCGACAGAATCGCTGTTGCGCATCGCATCGCCATTTGGAGTGACAAAATAACAGTGGAATTGTGCGCGTCGCAACTCCACCCTTTCCAAGTGGACCAACATCGAACTGCTTTGCTCAGAAAGCGGCTTCACTGTCTTGTTACGTGATATTTGTGCGGCCTCGTCACCGACACGCCATGGCTTTATCTCGTCGTACGCAAAAATCCAGAAGCCGTCTGGATGACCGTCGACAGGCGGCCAAGTTCGCGTGAAATATTCAGCGGCATTCATCTCCCTTAAAAATCGCGTACCACCATCTGCTTCTGTGCTTGTGCCAACAATTTCGCGTGCGATTGAATTCAACAACGGCACGGATTCCGGAGGAAGCGCAGCTTGGTTGAGTGGAACATCTTCGCGATCATATAGCATATGAATGAATGACTCGCGTATTGCACTAATTCTGTTCAATCCGCCATTTCGGAGGGGTGCGGTATCCGCTTTGCAGCGAGAGTGCATCGACTCGACGACGGTAGTGAGGGCACCGAAACGCTCGTAACAGAATTGTGCATAGTCTTCGTCAGTCTTCCACATCGGAACCCAATTCGTGGTTCTGTGTAGTACAGCGCTCGCCAAGCACTGAAATCGAATGCGAGCGCGTCGTTCATAGTCTAACTCTTGCTCGGCGGGCTGGGCGAACTTTGAAATGCCGCGCTTTATCCATTCAATTATGGTGTGATCGTCAACAAGGGCAAGCTGACGATTCAAAGCCTTGGTGTCCATATCACCCTGTGCGACGAAATAGTTCAAGAATGCACCCGACAATACTGGATTTGCGCGAAGTTTTCCATTTTGATCAGTAACCTTCTCAAGCTGAAGAAGATAGAACACGCAATGCTTTAACATGCGGTTAGCAATAACCGTATGGTAGTGATAGACAACCCATCGGTAGTACTGGTATCGATTAATGATGAATGTTTCAAGCGCCGAAGTAGCGCGAGATCCGAATGCGATAACCCAACGCGTGTTCTCATGGCCTGTCTCTAGGCGGGGATCAACAACGGCGCCAGGCAGTAATTCGAGCGATTGTAGGAGGCGCTCCTTGTCGAAGGCGCCGAACTCCGTACCCGAATTCCGAGTATCGCGAAGAAGATAGTCCAAACGATCTACATCGACCTCTCCGGAAACAAGATCGTGGAGGGCGCTATCCCAGGTTCCGGTCGCAGGATCACTCGCGAGGATATTTGAGACTACACGCCAGTCAATCCGAGAAGTAACTTCAGGTTCTAATCTCGATGCAAGCAATATTCCAATCTGCTCATGGAAATCCCTCCCAACAGACGCGCTCCTTGAAAGATCAAAATTGGCGATCGCTGCTTGACCACAATCGGCAATTATCCAATCGGCATAGGCCTTAAAGAGGTCTTCGAGAGTGTGGGAATATGGTGCATGCCCGACATCGTGGAGAAGGGCGGCAGCGCCGACTGCGATCGCAATTATCCGTGCAAATTGCTCGTCAGTCGATATTTCTGAAAGCAAGTGTGGTGCGGATTCTTCTGTACGGCTGGTATCGTCTAATTCCGACTGAAGTGAAGTGATTACTGCATCGCGAAAATCCGTGCGGATCTGTCGATTCGTATTCGACCACGTGCGTATCCATCCTTGATATGCAAGGTGCATTGCTCCGAGAGAATGTTCAAATCTGCGCCCATTCATCGATGGGTAGACGCTAGAGGACATCGCCGTCTGCGAAATGCGGCGGAGCCGTTGTACGAACGGGTGATCGATTAGTGGTAGAAGCTCGTTCGGCACGCCGACATAGTCGTGCACGGGATCGCGAATGACCTTGACAAACTCCCGAGCATCTTCGTTGGTCACACGTCGACTCCGGTTCCGCGCTCTGTCGTGTCGCCGTAACACCGATCCATGGAGGAATAATGCCTGATGACAGCGGCGAACGGCGTCCATTGGCGGCGTGTCGCGGGCATTCACGGCAGAAGTGTCTCATCGGCGACCGACAATCGGGGACAGACGACCGCACCGCGAGCTTGCGCCGATGGCGTCCATCCTAATGTTCTCTCGCAACCTAACTCGAAGCGTGCACTGGCCGAAGGTCGTTGGAAGGGTCTTCATCGGACATAGCCGCGGCCACCCCCGGCTTGTCGGAACTTCAGATCGCGCGGCGGCAATCAATCGCTGAGAATTTCGACATGGCACTGGATGCCCCGCTGAACGAACGCCAGGTGGAGGTCCTGCGCTGGATCAGCGATGGATGCCCGGAGGGACGGTGGACAAACTTGTCGTACAAGACGACCGCCGGAGCGCTCGAATGGCGTGGTCTAGTCACCGTGTCCAAGCGCGGCGGGATCTGGAGCGCGTCGATCCTTCCCCCCGGTACGGCATACTTGGCGACTGGCAACTACCCAGCCGGCCACCGGCTGCACCGGGTGCGGGTTCCGCGACCGTTGCCGCCTCCCAACATCAGCCGCAAGGAGCCGCCACCTCCGAAAGCAGCAGGGCCGGTGGAGCTGAAGCCCACTCGCCAGCTGGTGAAGGACCTCGTTGACGCCGGTGGCCTGCTCGAACGGGATCTTTCCGACGACGAGCGGAGTTACACGCATCTGGTGTCGATCGTCAATCGGCGGCAGATGGCGCCCGACGAAAAGCAGGTGATCCTGAACGACTGGGTGAAACCGGGCTATGTCGTCTTGCGGTTCGCCGACATCACCCGTGATTGGCGGAGCGGACCGCTACCGGAACGAGTGAGCAAGCTGCATCCGCTGGTGGCCGAGTTGAGAACGGACAATCGCCTCGAACACCTCAGCGCCAGTTTGCGGCCGCGGGCCTTTCGACTGCTGCACGCGGTGGTTCGTGAAGCGGAAGCCCGCGGACACACAGTGCGGGTGTACAAGCGGCCAAATGGCGACGTGTACGGCGAGCCGAACGGTGGCATCGTTGGATGCCTGCTCTTTGAGGTGGACGGCATCAAGTGCGCAATCTCCATTTCCGAACCACAGGACCGCGTGCCGCACGTGGTGACCGAAACTGAGAAGGCAAAAGCCAAGCGGGACAACTGGTATCGCATCCCGACTCATGACTATGTGAAGTCCGGTCGACTCCATATGACGGTGGCTACCGATAGTGGCTACCAAACGAAGATGAGTTGGGAGGACCGTGCGAAGTTGGTCCTTGAGTCGCGCCTTTGCGATGTGCTGCCGCTCTTCGAGCGATGGGCAGCCATCGAAGCTGAGCGGAAAGATGCCGAGCGGCTGCGGCATACTGCTGAGCAAGAGCGTAAGGCGCGGGAGGACGAACTCGCTCAGAACGCGTACGTGCAGCATGCATTGGGGGAGCGGCTGATTGCGGACTTGGGCGCATGGGAGCTTGCAGGCCGGCTGCGTGACTACCTCGCGGTCCTCCGTAGCCGTGTTACGACGATGACTGCAGCCGATGAACGTGCTGCCGCCGAGGAGTGGTTGGAATGGTGCGATCGGTACGTCGCCAAGCTTGACCCGGGGGTGCAGCCGATCCAGCAGCCCAAGATCAAGCCACCCGACTACAACGACCTCAGGGAATTCCGTCAACGCCTCGGCTTCGGCCTGCGCTGGTAACGAGCCGGCTGTCGTATCCGCTGACTTGAGCGCGGCGCCTCACCGTTCTGTCGGTGCCACGTGCCACGCTTGCACGAGGCTTTCGTTCACACGACGATAGGTACGGAGTCCGCATGGCACAGGACAAGGCTCGCGTTCATCAGTTGGCAGCCGAATTCGGCGTCACGGCGAAGGACATACTCGTCCTCCTGAGCGGCTGGGGCGAGTTCGTGAAATCTGCGAGCAGCACAGTCGAAGCGCCGCTCGCTCGGAGGGTGCGCGAGCACTACGCCGCCCGACCTCCACGGCCCATTACTGCTCGCGACTACGGCGCATCGGCTGGCCCCAGTCGCCGCCCCGTAGTGAGCGATGACAACGATTTCGGGGCCGCGCTGGAAAGGGCTCGTCGGCAGAGTCGTCGGACTTCGCCTGGTAACCACATGCCGGGCGAGATCGAAACAGTCCTCTACCGTTGCGTCATCGGACCGGTGCGCACCAGGCGTGGAACCTACACGCCCGAGGAGCGTGACCGCGTAGAGCGACTGCTGCAGCGGTGGTTGGAGACTTGGCTGGACGATATGGCCGAGTGGATCAGAGTCAGCGGGGGTCAGCATCCGGATGTCGCGGTGAAGCTGCACGCGGCGGGGCTTACGGCAGCGGATGCCGACCTACGCCTCGGATTCGGCCGGATCGATGCCACCCGAGACACGATCATGCAGCGAGTCACCAAGGGGACCGTCGGAATCAAGAACGCCGAGAGCCAGGTCCGGGACTATCGCCAGTCGCAGACTGCCACTGGCTCTGACTGATTAAGTAGTCGCCACGTAGGTAGCGGTGTCAGATACATGAAGCGCTCGATGATGTCGTGCGTGACTGGAGCCGATCAGACTCGCTGATGGGTAGTGCCGGGGTCACCTCGCCAACTGGGTGAGACGCTCTGCGACAAGATTCCATGGCACATCCTCGGTGAGATGACTCCAGGAAAACCGTAGCGCGCCGTCGATCCGCTCACTTGGGATGTCTGCAGCGACTAGTACGTGACTCGGCTCGTATTTCTGCGAGGTGCAGGCTGACCCGTTGGATACCGCGACGACATCTTTAAGGGCGACGATTGCAGCCTCTGCGTCGACGCCTGGCACCGAGAAGTTCAATGTGCTTGGGAAAGTCCGTGATTCGTCCCCATTAGTCTGAATTCCGAGCGGCGAAAGCACAGCCAGCGCGTCGCGTCTGATATCAGCGACCCGCTTCGCGCGGGATTCATGCTCCTTCAGTGCAAGTTCGGAAGCAAGACCGAGGCCGGCAATCAACGCCACGGGGAGTGTGCCGGGTCTGAGACCTCGCTCCTGGCCGCCGCCGAACATCAGTGGTTCCAATGGGGTGCGTCGGAAGCCGCGACGCCAGGTAATAAGCGAGCCAACGCCTTTCGGTGCAAACAATTTGTGTCCGGAGATGCTGAGCATATCGATTCGGGATGAGAGAAGCGGGTCAATGATCTTCCCGAATGCCTGCGCTGCGTCGACGTGGAGGTAGGCGTCGTGCTCAGCGAGCACCGTCGCGATCTCAGAAATCGGCTGGATGACGCCCGTCTCGTTGTTTAGAGCCATCGCCGATACCAGCAACGTATCTGGACGGAGCGCACTGGCAATGGCGTCGGGATCAACCCATCCGCCGCTTGTCGGCGGCACCAATGTGACCTCAAACCCGCGGCTGGCAAGGACGGCGAGAGGTTCCAGGACTGCTTTATGTTCGATCTGGGTCGAGACGATATGCCGGTGACCGGACTTCTCGCCCGCCGCAGCCAAACCGAGGATCGCTAGGTTGTTGCTCTCCGTGGCACCGCTGGTGAACGTCACTTCATCGGGGCTTGCGGAGACTACTGCGGCAACCTGCTCGCGGGCACGCGCGACGCGTTCCTTCGCGATTTGTCCGTATCCGTGAGTACGGCTGCCCGAATTGCCGAACTCGTAGGTCATGTACGTCATAACCTCGTCGGACACCCGTGGGTCAATTGGTGTCGTGGCGTTGCAATCCAGATATACCGCGCGGCCTGGGGCTTCTTCGGCCAGTAATCGCTGTTGTGCGGATCTGTCGGTGGGCGTGTCTACCGTCATGACCGAGACCATACGCGTAGGTTCGGACAGATGTTTGTATGATTGCGGCCACGTGTACGGATTGTTTTTTCCGAACAACAGGGGTAGGAAGATCGAAGGTGACGCAAACCAATACCGCCTCGCCCCAATCGTCCGTTTCCCCAGGTCGCACCCGTACGGGTGAGTTTGAGTGGGTGTTCCCCGCCATCCGCGGTGTGCAAGCCGGACGCGAGTACTACGTGACGATGTGTCCGCTGCGGCTCATCCCGAGAATGTTCCTGTTCGACGAGGAAGAGCTGTCGGCTGAGATGCGTGCGCAGCGCACCTTGAACAAGAGCCGCGTACCTGAGATCGCTCGGTACATCGTCGAGAACAGTGACAGCTACGTCTTCTCCGCCCTGACGGCGTCCGTGGACGTCGATGTGCGATTCGATCCGATTGCGACGGATGGACCCAGTGAGCGAGTGGGGACCCTTGTCGTCCCGATGTCGGCCCGCTTTGTCATCAACGACGGGCAGCACCGACGTGCGGCTATCCAGCAAGCATTGGCAGAGAATCCCACGCTGGGCGACGAGAGCATTGCGATCGTGTTGTTCCTCGACGTTGGCCTTGCGCGCTGTCAGCAGATGTTCGCTGACCTCAATCGCTATGCAGTCCGGCCCGCGAAATCAATAGGCGTGCTGTACGACCACCGAGACGAGATGTCAGCGCTGACAAGACTTGTCGTGATGCGGTCAGCCTTCCTGCGTGATCTCACTGAGATGGAAACGTCGAACCTCGCCCAGAGATCGCGGAAGCTGTTCACGCTGTCTGCGCTTCACACAGCCACCAAGGCGCTTCTCGATGGCATCGAGGAAAGCAACTTTGAGCGCCGGGTGGATCTTGCGGCGACGTATTGGGAGCTGGCGGCAGGACAGTTCCCTGAGTGGGACCAAGTGTTCAACCGAGAGATCACCGCAGGCGAGGTTCGCCGGGACTTCATTCACACACATGGAATCGTGCTCCATGCCCTGGGCAAGGTGGGCAACACTCTGCTGAGTCAGGGCAAAGGTGTCCGGTCTTGGTCGCCGGCGGTGAAGAAGCTGCGGGAATTGGATTGGCATCGTTCGAGCAGTATGTGGGAAGGCCGGGCCGTCATTGGTGGACGAGTCTCGAAGAGCGCCGCCAACGTCCTACTCACTACAGCCGCGTTGCGCACGGTCATGGGACTGCCGCTGCCGCCTGACGAACAGCGTGCTGAAGACGCATTCCGAGGAGGAGACAAGTGAGGCGCAGCCTGCCAATTGAACCCAAGCGACACTCAGCGTTTGACGAGCTGGGATTGGGGGCGACGGTCGATGCGGTCGTCAGCAAGACGCAGGAACTCTATGCAGCAGATGATGTGCCCTGGGTGGTCGGCTACTCAGGCGGTAAAGATTCGACTGCCGTCCTGCAGATCGTTTGGCTTGCCCTGCAAGGACTCCCAGAAGAACGACGTCACAAGCCAGTCCACGTGATCAGTACGGACACGTTGGTGGAGAACCCAGTTGTCGCAGCGTGGGTGACGCACTCGTTGGAGGTGATGAAGTCGGCGGCGCGCGATGCAGGCTTGCCCATTTCACCGCACCGATTGACACCTGCCGTGGCAGACACCTTCTGGGTCAACCTGATTGGTCGGGGCTATCCGGCGCCAAGGCCGAAGTTTCGGTGGTGCACGGAGCGGCTGAAGATCAAGCCGTCGAACTCGTTCATTCGCGAGATGGTGAAGTCCCATGGTGAGGCCATCCTGGTGCTGGGTACCAGGAAGGCGGAGAGTTCGGGTCGGTCTCACCGGATGACCAAACTGGAGACGCGCCGCGTGCGTGACCTTCTGAGCCCGAATAGCTCGTTGCCGAACTGTCTCGTTTATTCACCGATCGAGGACTGGTCCAACGATGACGTGTGGACCTTCCTCATGCAGGTGACAAATGCGTGGGGGTACTCCAACAAGGAGCTGCTCACGATGTATCAAGGGGCGTCGCCGGATGGAGAATGCCCGCTAGTGGTCGACTCCAGCACGCCCAGCTGCGGGGACAGCCGGTTCGGTTGCTGGACCTGCACTCTCGTCGACAAGGACAAGTCGATGTCGGCCATGATCCAAAACGACGAGGAGAAGGAGTGGATGCTGCCGCTGCTTGATCTTCGTAACGCGCTAGACGTCGCGGACGACCGGCACCTCCGCGACTTCCGTCGGATGAACGGCTCGGTCCAGCTATTCCATGGCAAACCGATCCCGGGACCGTACACCCAAACGTCACGCGAGGATTGGCTGCGCAGACTATTAGAGGCGCAGGCCTTTATACGCACTGAGGGGCCGGAGTATGTCCGTTCGCTTGACCTCATCACGCAGGCCGAGCTGGAGGAAATTCGGCGGCTTTGGGTAGTGGAGAAGCATGAGTTCGAGGACCGCCTCCCTGCCATCTATGAGATGGCGATGGGTGCGCCGTATCCCGGTCGTCCACTGGATGAGCACCTACCGCTGGGATCGGAGCTCATCGAGACGCTACGTGAGGTTGCGGGCGAGGATCGAATGCACTTCGAACTAGTTCGTGAACTCCTTGATGTCGAGCAGCGGTATCGGTCCCAGACACGTCGAGCCGGATTGTTCGACTCACTCGAAGGTGCGATTCGGCGAAACTTCTACGACGACGAAGACGACGCCCTCCTGCGGGCGCAGCGGCGTAAAGCCACCATGGAGCGTGGAGACGAGATGGGGGGCGACGAACCAGACCCGCTCGACATCGCCGATGGCTACGTCCGGCAAGCTGCGGAGGAGGTCGCCCAATGATTCTCGACAACCTGGTGCTCGAGAACGTGGGCACCTTTCGTGGGAAGAACGAAATCCGGCTCACGCCACCGTCTTCGAAGCAGCCAGTGGTACTGATCGGCGGCCTGAACGGCGCTGGCAAGACGACGATTCTCGAAGCTATCCACCTCGCGCTCTACGGGCCGCTGTCACAAGGTCGCGGCAGACGGAGTGGTAGCTACGACAGCTACCTGCGGAGCTTGATCCATCATGGTGTCCCCGCTTCGGAAGGCGCATGCGTCGAGCTGACCTTTCACGTCTACCAGCAGGGCGTAGAGCATTCCTATCGGATAAGACGACGGTGGCAAGGGGCCGGCGCGGCGCTGCAAGAGTTCGTCCTCGTCTGGGTTGACGGCAAGCACGACGAGGCTCTGACGTCGACGTGGAATGAGCATGTCGAGACGTTCATTCCGCGGGGCATCGCGGGCCTGTTCTTCTTCGATGGTGAGCAGATCGAAGCCTTGGCCGACTTGGAGCAATCCCAACATGTCCTGCGGTCGGCATTGGCTGCCCTGCTCGGCCTTGACCTGATCGACCGCCTGTCTACCGATCTGGCCGTGTTGCGTCGCCGCCATCGTGGTGGCGAAGTTCCCGAGGAGCTGCGAATCGCAGTCGAAGACCGGCGCAAGACGGTCACCTTGGCGCGTCAGGGCGAGGAGATGGCTGCCACCTTGGCGGCAACATCACGGGTAGAAGCCGAGCGGGCTGACAAGCGCCTCAGCGAAGTGACCGCGCAGTATCGAGATGCGGGTGGAGGATTACTCGAACAGCGCGAGGCAGCAGATACCCGAGTCACATTATTACGCCAACAGATAGCCGATGTGGACGAGGGACTTCGGGCTGAGGCGGCTGATTCCGCACCTTTCCTACTGACCGTTGAACTCCTTGGTGGCATGGCCAACCAGGTAACGCGCGAACGCGATGCGCGTCGGGACAGCCTTGTGTTGGGGGTTGTTGGGGAGCGTGACCGCGAGCTGCTAGGACTCTTGCGCAAGGCCAAGGTGCGCGGGGCGGCGCTCACCGCTCTTGAAGAGTTCATGATGTCGGATGTGGCGGCGCGGCAGGAAGCATCATCACGAGTACCGATGATTAGTGGGCTGCGCGACGGCGGAACGGTGGAAGCGCTGCACTCAAGCATCTTGCCGTCGGCATCCAAACGTATCGCAGCACTCGTCGAGCGTCGCCACGCGCTTGCTGCAGAGCTAGAACAGGCCGAGCGGACACTGGTTGCGATTCCTGACCCGGAAGCACTTGCATCGCTCAAGGATGAACTCGATGAGGTGTCCCAGACCGCTGTGCGCTGCCATGCTCTGCTCGTCCAGAACGAGGACCGACTCGAAGCTTCGCGACAAGAACGCGCCCGCGCCGACAGCGCTTATGAAGCAGCGCTGGACAAGTCAGCGCAGGCCACACTCGACGCCGACGATGATCGCCGGCTGGTGGAGCATGCCGAACGGGCGCGCCTGACCCTAGAGGTCCTGAAGGCGAAGGCCGCTGAGCGTCATGTCGGTCAGATCGCGCGACTGGTCCTCGAAGCACTCAATCGGCTTCTTCGCAAGGATCGCTTGGTAACCGATGTGCGCATCGATCCGATGTCGTACACAGTCGAGTTGATTGGCTCGGACGGTCAGAGTCTCGCCGCCGCGGAACTGTCGGCTGGCGAGCGCCAGCTGCTGGCGGTGGCCCTACTGTGGGGACTCGCGCAAGCTGCCGGGCAACCCCTGCCGATGGTCATCGATACACCCCTCGGGCGACTGGACGGTTCGCACCGCGGTCGCCTGATTGAGCGATACTTCCCCCATGCAGCACACCAGGTGGTGCTGCTGTCGACCGATACCGAGGTCGATGAAGCTGCATTGAAGACGTTACGACCCTTCGTGGGGCGGATGTACCGGCTGGAATTCGACAGCGCCGTCAACGCCACGACGGTCTTACCAGGTTACTTTTGGGAGTGAGTAATGGGCATCGAACACATCCGGCTCACCACGACGGCTCGCGATCAGCTCGTCACTCTGAAACGGCGCACGGGTATCACCCAGTGGAATGTGTTGTGCCGCTGGGCGCTATGCCGTTCAGTGGCGGAACCAGCACCCCCGCCAGCGGCGAAGCTGGTATTCGATAGCAATGTTGAGATGACGTGGCGAGTGTTCGCCGGTGACTATGGCGATGAGTTGCTCGCCTTGGTGCGGTATCGATGCCATGTCGATGGTCTCTCGGTCGAGGACGACATGGTTGGTCATCAGCTTCGACTGCATCTTCACCGCGGCATTGGTTACCTCGTTGGTGACCCGCGCGTCACCAACATCGCCGGACTTGCTTCCCTTGGGCTGGATCAGCCACCGGCCGCGTGACTGAGCGAGTCGCGCGCCATCGAACAGCGATGGCGCGCGGAGCACTTTCCCGTCCGGTCTCACTAGCGATGTCTGACGGCGTGCTCAACACCGCGCAGTCGGTGTTTGATTACGGCTGCGGACGCGGGGATGATTTACGGAACCTGAGCGCCATGGGGTACCGCATCGACGGTTGGGATCCGAGCCACAGGCCGAGGACCGCTCTGCTCCCGGCCGACGTCGTGAATCTCGGCTACGTCGTCAACGTGATCGACGATCCCGTAGAGCGCCGCGATACTTTGCAGCGTGCATGGAGCCTTGCGCAGGATGTGTTGATCGTCTCCGCCAGGCTGGTGTGGGAAGCGAGAGATCTCGAAGGGCGTTCCCACGCGGACGGACTTGTGACGCGCACCGGAACGTTCCAAAAGTTCTATGAACAAACGGAACTAGCAGGCTGGATCGAGCAGACCCTGGGCATCAAGCCGGTCGCAGCAGCCCCGGGCATCTTCTACGTGTTCAGAGATCCTGCGCGCGCTCAGGAGTTTCTCGCGACGCGGGCGTACACCTACCGGCCGCGTATGCGCGTCGATCCGCACGCTCTGTACGAAGCGCATCAGGAGACCCTCGCACCTCTGCTCGATTTCCTCAGCGTGCATGCCCGCCCACCGCGTTCTGGAGAATTGGACGAGTCGGCCGAGGGGGCGATCCGCGAGCAGTTGGCGACCATCGCCCGCGCTACCAACCTGATTCGGCAGGTCACCGATGACGAATATTGGGATCAGGTGAGATTGCAGCGACGCCAAGAACTACTCGTCTACATCGCAATGTCGCGGTTTGGCCGACGCCCACGGTTCGGTGAGCTCGCGAAAACGCTTGCTGCAGACATCAAGACGCATTTCGGCAAGTACAACGATGCGTGCCTCCAGGCGGACCGACTCCTTCTCGCGACCGGTGATCCGGCAATCGTGATTGTCTCGGCAAGAAGCAGTAGCGTCGGCAAGCAGACCCCGTCGGCGCTGTACGTACACCGATCTGCCGTCGGCCTCCTGCCGCCGGTTCTTCGCGTGTACGAGGGTTGCGGACGCATCCTCGCCGGCACTGTGGAGCATGCGAACCTGGTGAAGCTGTCTGTGACCGAGCCTCAGGTCTCGTACTTGTCCTACCCCGACTTCGACCGGGATCCGCACCCAACGCTTCGGTCGGCGGTCACGGTGAACCTTCGCAGGCTCAGCGTCGACTGGCGCGACTATACCCGCTCAGATAACCCACCCCTTCTCCACCGCAAGGAAGAGTTTTTGGGTCCAGATCATGTGAAGCGTTCGCTCTATGAGCGCCTGACCCGCGCGGAGATGAGGGCCGGACTCTATGAGCATCCCGAACGTATAGGGACGCTCAAGGGCTGGCTGGCCACGATGGATGATGCTCGCGTCTCCCTGCGCGGCCATCGACTGGTGCGATCCGACGCGCCGACCAGCGCTGGCGAAAAGTGAACCGAAAGGGCTTGTCATGGCGAGGATTACGGGCGCTGCCCTGCTCGACTTTGTGCGAGGGCGGATGCGGCAGTCGTCCTACTATCAGCCGCTGGTGATCCGATCGCTCATCGAGGCGGGCGGCGAGCTATCGCGAGAGCAGCTTGCAGCAAAGCTGCTTATTGAGGATCAGTTCGCCGTATCCAGAGCGGGAAAGACGCTGATGCGTTGGCCTAAAAGCACATTGGAGAAGCACGGAATTGTCGCCTACGACCGAACAAGTCAACACTTTGAGTTACTGGTCGAATTCGAGGGCGATGGTGTCCGCGAGCAAGTCGCCGCCGAGTGCGACGCAGCGATTCGAAGCTGGCAGCAGAAGGAATCGCCGAAGGTAGCGTCGCGCTTCTTCAGCGTGATAGAGGCAGCTGGCGGTCGATGCCAAGCATGCGGTGTACCTGGCTCCGTGCGGCCGATCGACGTCGATCACATCGTCCCTCGCAACCGCGCTATGAAGGGACACGTGACACTCCGCGACGGCAGCCGTGTGCCCGTCGACGACGTTCGCAATCTCCAGGCGCTGTGTTCCCGCTGCAATCGGGGAAAGCGTGACACATCGACCTACGACTTTCGTCCAAGCCGTGAGCGACTTGCCGACACAATCCGCATGGTCCTGGAGCGTGGCGCAGAACTCGGGTATGTCTCGACTGAGATGTTGACGCTGGCGACCACCAGCGGAGTGGACAAGGCACGAAGCTCCTGACGGGGTACTGACGACTCATCACGCTCTGCGCCGACGGGCTGTGGCACAGAGGGTGTAGCTCGCTGCCGGCTGGATCTGCCACCAAGCTGCAACGATTGCGCATCTCAGACCCCCTATGTATATGGAGCCCCCTACCTCCAAGCTCGGAGCACCGAGAATCCAGTTTGGAGCTCAATTGTCGGAGCCGGGCGTAGGATGACTCCACACAACTGAATACCAACACTTCGTATACGACCGCGTCCCACCGAATGGGGGCCGCAGTCAGGACAGGAAGTACAGCATGTTTAGTTCAGAGGCGCAGTCTGCCTATCTCACGCTCCAGTCTAAGGCGTTGGCCGCCGAGGACGGCTACACCATCGATCGTGCCGAGCGGGCACTCGACGAGATCCTCAGAAATGCCGGGAACACCAACCCGCCGGCTCATCAGGTGCGCAGCGCCTGGGCTAACGCCGGAAAGGTGCTCGACAATCGGCGTCGTCTGGTATCACAGGTACCCCTCGACACGCCTGGTCTCCACATCGCGGAAGCAGACGGAGCGTACGACGCCGTTGAGGTCCTCGATTGGCTCGACCGCGCGGCGGTGTCCGCGTCGGACCTGATCGTTCTGCGCAGTCTGGCTCTTGGGGCTGACGCTGCAACGCTCGCCGATGAGGAAGGCGTCCCGGTGCAGCGGGTGCGCGAACGAATCTCGCGCGCCCGTCGCGCAGGTTCTGCCGACTATCAATCTTCGGTGGCGGCAGCATGACCGCGCTCAATGAGTCCCTGAGACCGCTGAAGCTGGCTCCGTGGTTGGTTCGAGCGGTCATTCCTCCCGGCCACACCGGAACGTACGTGCTGCGTCGTGGAGGCGGCGTCACATATGTGGGTCGCAGTGATGATCTTCGACGGAGGTTGATCGTGCACGCGGTATCGGACCGGGCCGACTTCTTCACCTACGACCTGCAGTGGACATCCACGCAGGCTTACGAGGTGGAGAGCGCGCTCTTCCATATCCTCTCCGGGACGACCAACCAGATACATCCCGCAGCGCCAGGGCATTCCGGTGCCAGCTGTCCCTTCTGCCGAGCGGCTGCTACCGCCACGCTCACCGAGCGAATCGACCTCCGAACAATCTCGGCCACACCGATGCGGCCCAACGGCGACCGGCCATGCCGCACAAACCACGAAGGGCAATTGCAATGACCGAAAACCCTCTTTTCCTCGCTCCTGACAAGCCGGGGAACACGCAGCGCGCCAACATCATTCAGATCGACACCGCGTTGGAGTCCATGCGCGATTCAGGATTCGATCTGACAGCGGCAGCTGGCGAACCCATCGATAACAGCATCCAAGCCAACGCATCGTTGATCCGGGTGCACACCACGTACACCGACAAGAAGCGTGAGATTCGCGAGATTGCTTTTGCTGACAATGGCGTCGGCATACCGCCCGACATCATCGCAAGGGTGCTGTCGATGGGCTTCAGCTCCCGGTATGGGCAGCGTAATGGCCTGGGCCGTTTTGGCGTTGGAATGAAGCTTGCCGGACTCAGCCTCGGGCGGCGGATCGACGTCTATACCAAGCAACGTGACAGCGACACGCTATGGCACGCATACATCGATCTCGACGAAGTTAGCGCCGGAACGCAAACGTATATCGAGGCGACCACTATCGAGTCTTGGCCAGCTGAGTATTCGGAACTAATGCTTGACGTGGAGGCGAATCCGTTCCGATCGGGGACGCTAGTTCTCTACGCCAAGATCGACCGACTAATTAGTGGCGGGAATTACGGTACTGCGCTCGACGAGAAGCTCAGCGAACTGCGGACATTCATCTCTCGTGCCTATAGGAACTTTCTAAACAAGGGGATGCGCATCGAACTGAATGGCAAGCAGGTCACCCTTCTTGATCCCCTGTTCCTAATGGACAATCCGCGGATCATCGAACGGTACAAGCCGCTCGACGTGCGGGGTACCGTCATCGACGAAGCGGACCTTCCGATCGCTGATGGGCACAAGGTCCACGTCACGGTAACCTTGGCGCCAAGGCAGTTTCGCTATCGGGAGGGCGACGGCGGCGCGATCGATTACCTCGGCAAGAAAATCGCCGAGTTCGAGATCAATCAGGACAATGCGGGCAAGATCAGCATGGTCCGCAATGGTCGTGAGATCAACTATGACATCGTCCCGCGGATGCTGCCGTCTGGCATCGACAAGGTAGATCGCTACATCGGCATCGAAGTGACGTTCCCGGCAGAATTGGACGAGTACTTCCAGGTACGGAATGTGAAACGCGGGGCAGTTCCGGTCAACAAGCTGCGTGAGCAACTGCGCAGTTGGCTTAAGCGTCCAGTTAAACAGGCAAGGGATGTCATCCGAACTGACTGGGGTGAAATAGAGACCCAGGAGCGAGCGAACACCGACGCCTATGGTCCGGCTACCGATGCCGTGGCACTGGTGGATAGGACGAGCCCGCCAGGCCAGGCGGGGCGAGACCTCAGCAATGACGAAGTTACGCAGATCATCGACGACATCCTTGAGGACCTCAAGATCGCGGGTTCAAGCGACCAGGACGCCATCGACAGCGTGCGTCAGCGTATTGATGAGAAGCCGATCAGTCTGGTTGACGCAGAGTGGCCGGGGTCAGATCTCTTTCACATCAGTCATCTCAATGGCAAAGCGGTGGTGAAGATCAATCACCGGCACCCGCTATGGCGGGACGTCTTCGATCCGATCAAGAAGGTTGCTGATGACGGCGGTGTGGGAACGACGGAACAGGAACTGGTTGCGTTGATTCGTAAGGCGAGTATCGCCATCGAGGTTCTTGTGCTTGCATACGCGAAGGCAGAGAACTTGCACAACAATCCGGATGAGCAGTTCGAGCAATTGCGCACCTACTGGGGCACCTTTGCGAAGGCGTACCTGGGTGAAGTGATCCCGAAGGATTAGGCAATCGCCCCTAACTCGTCGTGGCGCATTCCCGTTGGCTGAGTCGACGAACTCAGCCAACGGGAATTGTTGGTCTGTGGGTCTTCAGCCCCACGTGACCCCGCCCAGGAGTTCATCGACCGATAGCGGCTTTGCTCCGCCGTGATCGGCGAGCACGTCTGTGACGAGATCGATCACGATGAGGTCCACAGGCTGGTGCCGAACGTTGATCTGTTCCTGGATGTATTCCAGGCCGCCGTTGGCGTATTCCTCGAATATCTTGATTCGCTCCTCAATACGCGGGCCATCCATGATCTCCGGGTCGTCGGAGACCACGTTCGCCGCGATCATATTGATGAGCGTGTCGCTGAAACCTGGATACGTCAGCACCTCGTATCGAATCGGATCACCCGAGCTGGCCGTGAAGGGTACCCGCCTCTGCTGGTGAAACCCCACCGCCGCAGCGAACAAGAGGATGTCGCGGTAAGTCGGAAACTTGGCCTCGGTCTGCATCTCCTGCATGAGCGCCTCATGCTGCTGCGGACGGCGGGCGCGGATCTCGCCCTGTGCGGTTGTCACTTGATCACCTTCAATTCGGAGTGGTCGGACTCGTCCGACCGGATGTAGGGATACGACATTCCTTCGAGTTCGATGTCTTCAGCGATGCCGCCTTCGACGGTGGTGTGGGCTTCGATAACACCAAGATGACTGACGTATGGAAGCAATTCCGCGACGACCTTGCCGAGTCCCTGGCTCTTGCTCACCAGCACCACCAGCTGTGGTGCCATCTTCGCCAGTGCGCGCGAAACCGCTTCTTGGTAGTCCTGATCGAGCGAGCCGAACGCCGCGTCCATCACGATCGGGAAGGTGCCCGCATCGACGGCGGCTGCGCCTTCCGCGCGGCCACCTGTACGAATCTCGCGAGCCAACTTGGAGACCGCAGCCACAAAGCTGAGGCTGAGGATCTGGTTCTCGCCGGTGGACTTCGGGACAGGCAGTTCGACTCCGTTGACGTTCTGGTGAAGCGTCAGCTCAAATCCCTCGTTGAGGGTCGGGATGTACGGCTTGAAGGTGATTCCTTTGAACACCTCCTTTACCTCGGCATCGAGGCGGCGACGCATGTCTTCTTCGCGGAATGCGAGGATCTCTTCCAACGCCTTTTTCACAGACTGCACCAGGTCGGAGCGTGAACGGGCCTTCTGAGCTAGCTCGTCCGTCACTTCTGCCCGCGAACGCTCCTTTGACTTCTGCTCGATGTCCTTAGCGATAGAGTCCAAGTCGGTCTGGATTGAACCTTTGCGTTGGTTCTCGACCGCGATCCGCCCTTCCAGATCGATGCGCTTGGTTTCCAGCTCCGGGACGCCCTCCATCCGACTGCCCTTGAGCTTGCCGTCAAGTTCCGATTTACGCGCCTCAAGACGCGAAACCCGTTCGCGCTCAGTCTGAATACGATTCAGCAATGTGCTGAGGGCGTCCCTGAGGTTTCCGCGTGCGTCGGCCAACGGGGCGATCTGGCCACTGACTTGCTGCCAGGCAGTCTCCACGGCCTGCAACCCGGCTCGCTGCCGCCACTCCTTGACGTGGTCCCACGGAGCGCTGTGTTCGGCAAGTGCCGTCCCGCAAATACACGAACCCTCGTCGAGTAGCTGGTCGACAAACTCGCGCTTCAGCGGTGCCGGCAAGGCGCCCCTCTGATAAAGGCTGTCGGCCATTGCCTTGGTCTTCTCGCCGAGTGTCTCAGTGAACGCCTGAAAACCCTTGGTCGCGACCAACACCGAACGCTCGGTCAGCGCTGCGTCGCGAGATGCCCGCGCCTCGTCGAGTTCGGTTGAAACCTTATCGCGTTCTTCTTGAATCGGAGCCGCCTCGGCGTGCTTCCGCAGCAATGCCGTTGTGGCGTCGCGCTCTTCGGTCAGTGTGGCGATCTTGCTCTCGGTGATCTTCAGGTCATCCTTGGCCTTCGTCTGCCTATCCGTCAGCGAGTCGATCGCATCCTGGATCGCGCTCGCTGTCTCGCCGCCGTGCTTCTTCAGGTCGTCGGTGAGCTTGCGGTTCACCCTTGGCAGGTGCGCAATGGCCCGCTCCACCTGCTCCAAATCGAGCAGAACTTTGATGTCCTTCTGAACCTCCGCGTAGGCGCCCTTCTTAACCAGGTTCTCGATCCGCTCGCCGTTGAAGAAGAAAAACCGACTAACACCCACCGGAAGAATGCTCAAGATGGTCTCTTGCGGAGCGTGGCTCACTTCGGATGAGCCGTCGGCCCGTGTCATCCACAGTTCCAACGTGGGGGACAGCGGTCCTTGGTCATCCGACTCCTTTCGAAGGTGCGCGCTGCGACGCAGCCGGTAATCCCGTCCCTCGTGGTCGAATCGGATCTCCACCGCGACCTCAATCGAATCGCCGATGGGGAGCGCGCGCCAGACACTGTCTGTGATCATGCGGTGCTGCTGCTCTACGTCCTCGGACATGTTTCCGTAGAGGCCCCATGTGAATGCGTTGAGCAGAGTCGTTTTGCCCGCGCCGTTGGCGCCGAATACGAGCGTCACTGGCTTGATGGCATCCGACGTCAGGTCGAGAGTCTGCTTCCCCCTGAACTGTCGGAAATTCGTCAGGGTGATGGATTGCAACTTCACGGGATGATCTCCTTCACCGCGGCCAGCAGGTCGTCAGTTGCGTCGAACGCAGTGATGTGGAGCTTGGCCCGCTCGATCTCCAGTACGCGTTTGAGCAGTGCCAGCTCGTCGGGGCCCAACCCTTCCAGTACCTGCCTTTCGGTGCGCTTGTCGGTCACACGCTTCCCTTCGCCGTTTGTGTTCTGGCCACGTCCGTCTCCTACATGTCCATGAGCTGGTAGCGCTCTTTGAGCGGTCGCAACACCTGAAGCGTTGTCTCGTAGTTTTCCGACAACTTCCCGAACTCGTTGGCCCTTTCCAACTCTCGGACGAGAAGTGCGCGCTCGACGTTGAAGTTGATCGGTGTCCCCGCCGGGGGAACCGCCAGGTAGTCGAGAATCTCGGCCCGATCCTTCCCCGGCGCGCGTCGCAACAGGCGTCCTCGGCGCTGGATGAACTGGCGTGGATTGCCACTGCTCGCCAGGAGATAGCCCACTCGCGCATCGGGGATATCGACACCTTCATCCAGACAGCGCATTGCGATCAGGGTACGAAGGTCGTTGCCGCTGCCGAACCGGCGCAGGAGGACCTTTCGCTCGCTCCGCTGCGTCTCCGACACGTAGGTGTGCCCCGACAGGTGGAGTTCATTGCCGATGAGGTGCATCACTTCGTCTACCTGTTTCGGTCCCGGCGGCTCGCCTGGCTCGGAAGGGCGCCGGCCCTCGGCGCAGTAGATGAGTTGGAACCACTGCTCGCGCCGCGCGTCGAGATCGGCTCGCAGGGCGGCGATTTTGCCTTCGGCGTGCCCGAGCACGCCGGCTCGTTGGCGCAGCAGAAATCCCAAGGGCGAATCCGGGTCGGAGTTCTTGAGATTGTCGCCTGAGGCGATACGCTTCGCGATCTGAGCCGAGAGATCCACATACAGGTTCGTCTCAGCTCCGTTCAACTCGATGAGCCGGGGAACATAGAGGTACCGCGTGAGCGCACCCATCTCAATTGCCGCACCAAGTCGAAGCTCGAAGCAGACCGGTCCAAAGTACTCAGTGAGCGCATCGGTGCCTTCGTCGTCGAACCACCGTTCGGGTGTTGCCGACAATGCCAACCGGTACGTCGCGTTCTGGGGGAGTGACGCACGAAAGGTCTGGGAGCCGAGATTGTGCGCCTCGTCAGCGATTACGAGTAGCGGCTGTGTAATCCGCGACAAGACCGACTGGAATCGGTGACCAGAAAAGGAATCATTCGTGGCGACCAGGGCCACCACAGGGCGCTGTCCCATGCGTGCGGCCGCGATCTGTTCTTCGACGACCGGAAGCCACTTTTCGCTCGACTCATAAACGGCAATCGGCCGGACGCCAAAATCCTCGACCTCGGTAATCCACTGGTCCACGAGGTGGGTGAATGGTGCCACCACAAGTACCACCAGTGGCTGCTCACGCTGGCGCAGCAGATCCCCGAGCTTGGTCGCTGCGATCAACGCAGTCTTCGTCTTGCCGGTGCCAGTGGCCATCTTGAGGATGCCGCGGCCTTGTTGTCCAAACCATGCAACGACCGCATCGCGCTGATACTCGCGGACTTCAAGTCCTTCGGGGATGCTGAGACGAGCGGGCTCGCTGACCGCCGCCGGCGCCGGCGTCAAGGCGTTGTCGGTGGCTGGTAGAGGGCGATCGGGCCTATCACGTCCAAGCTGGATGAGTCGCTCGCGCGCGACATCGGAGAACCGCTCCACTCTGAGGTTCGGCGTCTGGTTTGACCACAGTGATTGGAAGTCGGTTTCCAATCGCAGTGCGCGTGCGCCGTCGCCGGAGACCCACCCGCGGTAGACCTCGACTGACTCGAAATTGGCCATCAAGCCGCCGTAGGTCTCGTTGCTGCTACCGGTGAACCCAACCAGGTCACCGAGGTGGTCACGGAAGATGCCGATCTTCTCGTGGTAGATGCCGACGCGGCCATCTTGTTCGACGAACGCGAGTTTGATATCGAGCCGACCTTCAGCGATAAGTCGCCCCAGCAGCCCGAGTCCGTCGAGCACGGCGTCCGGCTGGTCGTCGTTTTCCAGCTCCCGCAGGGTTGCCCGCTCCAACACGGCACGTACGTCGTAGCCGCGCTCGATGTCGACGATGTCGTCCTCATTGAGGTGGGGAGAAGCAATGAGCCGCATTGATCCGGCCCGCTCGGCGAAGATCTCGATGCCGCGGGCGTAAAGCGCCAGACTGGTTGACGTGAAGTAGCCCACCGCCCGGCTGTAACTCGACGCAACGGTAAATGCTGGGACAAAGAAATTCCGGACGACATCTTCCCTGTCGCTGCGATATCGGTCGTTCAACGGCAGCGATCGAAGGCTGTGCGGAGCGTCGGTCACAGAAGATCCAGGATCTCGTCCACGTCAGCGCTATGGGCGCGGTCGACGGGAAGATGCCCAGTTTCAAGGTGTTCACGCGCCGCGAGCAACAGGTCGGCGACGTCATCGTCGCCGCGCACGCGGTAATCGCCGATGATGCTCGAAACCGGAGCGTCCTCAGGCAGCCCGATTGCCGTTGCCAAAGCGATGCGCGCCTCCGCAGGATGAGATGTCGTTCGTGCTCCCACGAGCGTCAGAGAATCGGCGATTGGGTCGTTGATCAAGTCACGCGCTTGCTCGAAGCTAAAGCTGTGGTTGTCATGGATGACGAGGAACGCCTCGGTGTCGGCTGCCACGTCCTCGTCCATGAGAAACCGCCGGATCGTTCCGAAGGATGGCTGGATCCCTGTCCACGCGATAGCTTGCGGTCCGAGGCGCGAGTCGAGCTGCACCGTCTGGCCCTCGGTCAGGTTGAGGATCGTCGCGATCGCCATCGGAGCGACGGAACCGCTGCCACGAAGATGATCAGTCGTGATGCGCACACGGTAACCCCACCCCTCCGACCGCCGGAACAGTCGTCGAGTCTGTTGGGGGGATTTGCGGGCGCTGCGCTCTCCGCCCAACTGCACGATTCCGTCCTTGGTCGTGAACGGTGCCGCGGCCGCATATGCGATCACGCTGCTGCCGCTCACGCTGTATCGAGCGGTGATGTACTCGACAATGTCGTCCAATCTTGCACGTCCGCCGCCGCGGGCAACGAGTTCGCGGATCATCGACCGGATGCCGGTGTACGCCTCCATGCCCCATTCCTTGAGAGCCCAGCGGTCACGGTCAACACGTTCGAATCGGTCGTCGGCGCTCAGCGCGTTGCCGAGGGAACGAGCACTGCGGTCGAAGACGAAGCGGTCGACGATCTCCTGCGAGCTGAGCGGCGAACCCTCCAGAGAAAGCACCGCAGCGGCGTAGTCGTCGACAGACGATGTTCGGGTCAGGGCAAATTCGCCCTGGATAACGTAACCGCAGTGGGTCAGCCATGATGCGGTCAATTCGGGTCGCCGCTCAGGCTGGCTTGTCTCGACCAGGTCCAGTTCGTCGAGCCGGATAACGCCGTACCCGTCTGCCCGCTCCTCCAGCTGGGCCTGCGTGAGTGATAGCGCGGCGGTCATCGTCGGCACGACGCACCACCCGTCCTCGATCTCGTAGGCGTCATCGAGTCGGTCAATCACACGCCAGGCGGGTTGACCTACCCGCTCGACTTCGTTGCCGAGCGCTGGGACAAGTTCGATGAGATCGTCGAGTGGCCGAATGGTGCCGATGAGCTCGCGAGCACTCGCGGCAACCATCGCCAGCGGGCCCTCCTCGGAGATCACGCTCATCATGGTGCCGCGAGCTTTCCCCTCGATCTGGCGGATCCGCTCACGGGTGACGTCATGTGTTTTACCGAGCTGATCGAGAGTCGCAGGATCATCGGCGAAGAGCCGAGCACCGAGAACATCGATCGCTCGAGAATCGAGCACTCTAAGCGCGTCGTTGAAGAGTCCAGCTATATCGAATTCGGACTCCTGCTCGCTGAGGATGTCGCTGGCGCGAAGGGCTTCTACGCGTTGCCGGGCATTGATGATCTCGTCCGGCGTGCCCGGCGGCACCGTGCCGCCGATCAATGGTTGGCCGGGAGAGCCGACGGTGGTGTACCAGCTGGCGATCTTGGTGATGTCGTCGACCAGTGAGCCGATCCAACCAGGTTGTTCCGAAGCAGCAAAGGACGATTGAGCGATGAACGGCAAAGAAGCCGTCGAAGCCGAGATCGTGGGGGTGGCTGTATGAGTCGAAGCGTCTGCCAAAGTCTGAAGGATCGCGTCGACAGTGCCGACTCCCACCCGATTCCAGTCGAGCATCTCGTCGAGCGTGGTTGTTAGCAGATGGCCGGGCTTGGAGCGGCCGAACCTCGCTAGCACATTGCGCGCCCGCGCCGGCATCTCCAAGCTCAGCAGGTCGATATCAGCGGCCAGGCCCGGAAAAATCTGACCAATCGTCCAACGGGTCAACCGCTCCATCGCTAGCGCGGAGATAATCGCAAGCCGCGCTTGATGTGTCACTGCGTCGGTGTCCTCAATTGATTCGTTCCACCAGTCGACGCCGCCTACGCTCGAGGCCCCGGCAAGCCAGGGGAACGCATCCGCCCAGCTGCGGGGGCGAACGTCGTTGAATGAGAAGTCACTGGTCATTGCGGTCGCCGGTCCCCCTTCAGGTTTGCGCAATCTGTATAGCAGCGCGGCACGACAAACAGTGTTCGTCTTCAGCAGATCGAGTGCATGGTCCGCCATCATCGCCGAAGCTCCCAAGTGGCTCGGCGAGCCGAGCAGCTTCTTCCGATCTGAGCCAAGTAAGGGTTCTGTGCGCCCGTCCGATCTCGTTCCTGTGCCGTCATTCAGCGACCTGGTCCAGCGCCTCCAGAGGTGTGTGGCCACCGAAGACCGTGGCGATCATGGGGCCGATGTCGTTGGCGACTGCCGCAACCGACTGACCCGCTTGAGCGAGCGACCGACGATCGACGGTGTGAGCGAGCATTGACTGCTCGACCATGACTGAACCTCCGCACCAGTAGACGCGGGCAGTACGACAACGCGCGTTGAGCTCATTCAGCTCCGTGAGCAGCCTGCCCGACCTCTTGACCTCCACAGCAGCGCAAGCCGTGGCCTTGACGAGCGGAGGGTCGCCGGGGTCGATGCCGATCCAGCAGCTGACACTCCCGCTGCTATAGGGGTAGTCACCGTCCTGATCTGGGCAGATGTCGTGCGTACCCCAAATATCCTGGAGGCAGCGTTCAACGTGCGAGCGAGCAAGGTCGGTGTCTGACATTTGGTGATCCCCTTCTGGATGCGGCTCCCATGCGGTGAGGCGCGACCGACACCAGGTGAACTACCTGATGTTTCTAAAGGGGGTGTGAGCCAGGAGATTCTTGCGTCGAACCACCGCTCCCGCTGCAAAGCTGACGTCAGCTCTTTTCCTGCATCGCACACGCCGGATGCATAGGCTCGCGGAGCACCGACAGCAGCTCAGCGACCGCAGATCGTACATCGCCGGTAAGGGCACCGCGCTCATCAAGGTCGACCGCCTCTGCCCACGGCCAGTATCGCGTCATTTCAAGGCTAGGACGCAGATGGATATCGCGGCGGCCGAGACGGTTGAGGAACCCATCGAGCTGGTCGTCATCCTCGGGTTCGGCGTATTGGCGGTTCCGAAGCCAAGGCCACAAGCTCGATCGGAGCCCGTCGCGTGGGTGCGCGCGGACCCACGCGAAATCACCGCCCGTCCAGCGTTGTACGTATTCGATGGCCTCCAAGTGACAATGCGGATAAAGCCGGAGGGCGGCGGCAGCATTCCAAAACGCAAGGTGCACGTTCGGCCGCGCATGCCAGACTGCACAAGGTTCTGATAGCAACTGCGTGAGTCTTTGAGCCCGGTCGGTCCGGTACAGGGCCTTTGCTTGGGATTTCAACTCTGCCAGCCATGTGCGCAGAATGAGAGCGTCGCCGTGTTGCTGCAGACAGAGTCGCTGTGTCGACGTCGTCCCGATCGCCGAGTCCAACATCACCACGCTGCCGATCTCGGGACGCACCACGGGCTGCACTGCTTCAATACCGATGGCCTCCCGCAGCACTGCAGTCAGGCGGTTTTCGCGGAGCTCATCGTCGTCGGCGCGGCCAAGCGTAGTGGATGGCACACGATATGACCGTTCCTTCGGAGAGTCAGCGGGGTCTTCTCTGTCCACCTGACCAATTATGGGGGCGTTGCCACTATCGGTCTGATACTTCGCCCAGCCCATAGCCTTGAGCCGCTTGGCCAGCGTGATCGCGTAGCAGTGGTCGCAGCCGGTGGCGGGTTCCACGTAGCCTGAGTCCACCTCGATCGCCGATCGGTCCGCCATCGTGTCCCGCTTAGATGTTCGAACAGCGCATTACTGCCCTGTCTTAGGTTGAAGGGTCGACAAACGTTGCGCTGAAGCGAGCCCGCGTCACAGCAACGTAGAGCTTCGATGGCTCTCTAAACTTCGCGAGGTCGCGACTCTTCACGTACGCCAGCATCGTCCCGCTCGGGAAGATCAACACGCGGTCATGGGTACTTCCTTTGGCCATCCCAATGTTCATGCCGGGAAATCCCTGTGTATCGCGATTCTTGTCGTACGTCAGGATGGTCGGAGTGTACTTCTCAACGTAGGCAGTCACTTCGGTGGCGCCGATAACGAAGGTCCCGACGTGCTCGTCCTCAGAATTGTTGCGTGACTCGGTGTCCGGCATGGCGGGAAACAGGGCGTCTGCGAACTCACAGATCTCCTTGCGGCACCTGTAGCTATAGCACTGCTCCTCAAGCTGGCAGATATCCGCTCGTTCTTTGAACCAGTCGACAATGCCCGTCCCGCAGTACTTTCTGTTTCGCGTGGCGTTGGTCGTGCGGATCATGAACTGCCGTGGGTCACCCACCGCAGTGATCTCGATCTGAGAGCGGAGCAGCAGGTCCAGCAAGTCGAGGTCGAAGCCGGTGAGGTCCTGAACTTCGTCGATGAGAATGTGGTCGTAGGCCCGTTCAAGCCGACGGATGACGCTGGCGTTCGTATTGGTGTTGGCGAGCACGGCGAAGTCGGAGACGCCGTCACGATAGATGTCGTGGTGGCGGTCGAAGAAGTAGGCGGGATTGGTCTTGGCGATGTAATCGGGCTTGTTGCCGATGAAGTTCAGCCTGCGGAGGTAATGCGGCTGGCCAAAAACGCTGCGCTGGAACGGCCGAGCGCACTCGTTGATCAGGAAGGCGAACCAGCCCATCACCTCGACATTGGCGGGGATGACTCCGGTCTTGCGCTGGATACGGGCGGTGATCTCGCGCTGATTTTCATTGGTGTACGTGACAATCAGCGTGCGCTTCGTCGGATCAGCAAGCGCTGTGTCGACGACGCGTTCGGTCTTGCGAGCGCCTGCGGCCGCGATGATGACGAGGTTACTGGACGGCATTCTTAATGTAGTCCGGCATGTTCAACTGCTCCTTGGTCGAGAACAGCGCAAGCGCGCAGGTGGTCTTGTTATCTTCCATGTAGTCGTCGAGTTCCTCATCGGAGGCAAACGTTGTGCCGAATATCGTATTGAGGAGCTCGCGGCCGTTCGCCGAACGAAGCTGAGGCTCAAGGGTCTTCAGCGACGTGTCTGTGCTGAAGTGCACTGTCAGGTAGTCCTCAGTGGTGTATGCCTCGTAGCGCTTGTTGAGCCGGGCCTTGTCCTTTCCGTCATTATCACGAACTACGGCGGTCTTCTTTTTGAGCAGCTTCGCGATGTCGAGGAACCTGCTGAACGCGAGACCACGAACATTGATGACATCGATGCCGTCCTCAATGGGAAGCTTGCCGCTGTGGGCACTCATGTAGGCACGTTGAACGATCAGCTCGTCACTGGGGCCTTCGACCAGGATCGCACTCTTGGCAAGCACCAAGCGGAGTGTGTCATAGCCGGACAACTTCTTGAAGTAATCCTGGGTCGTGTCGGGTAGATCGCGGATTCCGACGCCGCCGCTGTCATTGAGAAGGATCAGATTTTCGAGGCCGAGCTTGTTCAGCACATACGAATTGTGTGTGGTGACGATTACTTGTTTGTCCTTGCACTTCTCGGCAATTTTCGATACGAGAATGTTGAGTGAAGAGAACGACAGGTGATTCTCTGGCTCTTCGATGAGGACGATATGGGTGTCGTCGATCTTGCGGTTCAGCGCTAACAGGATCTTGAGGGTGTTTTGTTCGCCCTTGCCGATGAACTGAAATGGCAGGTCATCAAGATGGGCCGCTAGACTGCTCTCCCAGGTATAGCGCTGCGAGATGTCTATTGATAGCGACAAGGTTTTGTTGCTGACGTCGCCTTTTGTGCCTGACAACTTAGTATTCACAGTCTTTACTGATTCGTTGTCGGAGAACTTTTCGCGAAGGCTCCGGTAACTGCGCGAGAGCTCGACACGTTCTTTTTTGGTTAAATGCTCGCCGATGATGCCCTGGAGATAAAAGTCAGCACCGCTTTGCAGCCGGATCGTCGTGGCATCGATCAGCGATGCGGTTGCGGGGATACTGCGATAGCTGATGCCGTTTCCGGAGAAGCCCAGCCATTCGACCTTGTAATACTCGGTCGGCACCAGCGATACTTGCGTTGGGTCGCTGATGAACTCGCTGTACTCTTCAGCAAAATCTGGATCGAGTGCTATACGTAGTCGCACGCCGTAGGACTCAGTGCCATCTAGGCTATTTGATCCGCAGAGAATCTCGCTTCCCGGTTGGTCCTCGAGATAGACCTCGATGATGATCTCGGGTGGCGTTGTCTTGGGATCGGATGCGAGCTTACTGACGTAATCGCTCGTTGTCAGGGCATTGAACAGGTAGGGCGTCAACTCTTGCGCGAGAAATTTACCATTTAACCGGGATGTCAGGGCGAGGTTGATCGCTTCAACAACCGTCGACTTCCCAATGTCGTTGTCGCCCACAAGTATATTGAGCTTTTCGTTGAATGCCAGCTCAAAATCCTGAAATATCCGGTAATTTTTGATAATGATCTTCTTGATCACAGCACGCTTCCTCATTGAAGTGTCCTTCCAATTATCTCACGTCATGGAGGATTTCTATAGGATCCGCTATTCGTACGCGTGTCGCGATAGTCAAGAATTGACTTTCAGGGGGGGGGGGCATTCTTAGAGATGTTTTGAGTAGTAAGTCAAAGAAAACCCGTACATACCGCAAAAGGGATCGCGCCATCACTGTTCGCAGTGTGAAAAAGGATCCGCCTGATCCAGCGCTCTATGCGCGAGCACTCATTCAACTCGCCATGGAACAACAGGGCTTAACGCCAACCTGGACGCGACCGGAGCTTGACGCCTTGCTCTCGAAGTTTGGCAGCGATGGCCGTGTGGGAGACACCAAACCGAGTGCCGATCCACGCAAGTGATTTACCGCTGGCGTAGAGCTCGGCTGCTTCCCTCGCCTGCTCATCGGTCAGACCCTGGCGGCGGATGGTGGCACCTTGCTCGCGGAGGACCATGGCGACACGAGTCTTGGAGATGCCGTAGCGGGTGCCGACTTGTTGGGTGGTCTCACCGGCTTCGTACCGACGCATGATGTCGGCGAGATCGTCGGCAGTGAGGAAGCGCTTCGAACGGGGTTTCGAGCCGTCTTCAGCTAACAGAGGTAACCGAGGGTGAGAGGCCGCGATGCGTTCTTGCAGGTCATGCAACTTATTTGACATATGCGCAAGGTTCGAGTTTCTTCCTATAGCCTCCACCAGAACCGTCTAAATCGAACGCTGGCCGAAAAAATGCCAGCGATCCCGCGTGGGCCCGTTTTGTCGTTCCCTAGGCCTCCGGGGGCGTCGCGGAAGTAATCCGCGGCATTGAGAGCGCTGTAGGTCCCGACCTGTTCACCCGTCGAGAGACTGTCAACGATCGGCTGCCGGATATCCGGGGTACCGGGATCTTCCTTAGAGGGGTCTAGGCCCCCTGCACGCCTTCTCCGACAAGCTTGCGCGGGTCGACCACGTCATCGAACGTCTCCTCGTCAACGGCGCCCGATTTCAGCGCCGCCTCTTTGAGCGTCGAACCGTCGGCGTTGGCCGCCTCGGCGATCTGCGCGGCGTTGTTGTAGCCGATCACGGGCGCGAGGGCGGTCACCAGCATCAGCGATTCACCGACAGCGGCATCGATGCGAGTGCGGTTGAGCTCGGTGCCCTCGATGGAATAGGTCCGCATCTTGTCGCACATGTCCCCGATGATGCGGATCGAGTGCAGCGCATTGTTGATGATGATGGGGCGCATCGCGTTGAGCTCGAAATTGCCTTGGCTGCCGGCGAAGCCGACGGCGTTGTCTTCGCCGATCACCTGGATGCAGACCATCACCATCGCCTCGCACTGGGTCGGGTTGACCTTGCCCGGCATGATCGAACTGCCCGGCTCGTTCTGCGGGAGCAGCAGTTCGCCCAGCCCGCAACGGGGACCCGAGGCAAGCCAGCGCATGTCGTTGGCGATCTTCATCAGCGCGACCGCGACACCGCGCACCGCCGCCATCGCCGCGACCATCGCGTCGAGCGAGCCTTGCGCCGCGAACTTGTTGGGTGCTGTGCTGAACGGCTTTTCCGTGAGTTCAGCGATCGTCTTGGCGATGTCCACCGAGAAGCCGTCCGGAGCGTTGAGTCCGGTGCCTACCGCGGTGCCGCCGCAGGCGAGGCGATAGAGCCCGTCCAGTGACCGGTGCACGTTCTCCATGGCGTCGCGAACTTGGGCGGCGTAACCGGACCACTCCTGGCCGACCGTGAGCGGCACTGCATCCTGCAGATGAGTGCGGCCGGTTTTGACCACGTCCATCCATTGGTTCGCCTTGGCCTCGATCGCGGTGGCGAAGCGGTCCAGCGCGGGCAGCATGTGCTCGGTCAGCGCCAACACCGTGGCGATGTGCATTGCGGTGGGGAAGCTGTCGTTGGACGACTGGCCCATGTTGACGTGGTCGTTGGGGTGAATCGGGGTCTGTGTGCCCAACGTCCCGCCAAGCAGCTGGATGGCCCGATTGGCGATGACCTCGTTGAGGTTCATGTTCGACTGCGTCCCTGACCCCGTCTGCCAGACGTAGAGCGGGAAGTGTTCGTCGAGCTTGCCGGCGATCACCTCATCGGCGGCCTTGATGATCGCATCGGCACGCCACTGCTCGAGTCGGTCTGCCTTGGCGTTGACGATCGCGGCTGCCTTCTTGACATAGCCGTAGGCGTGGTACACCGCCTTGGGCATGTGGTCGTCGCCGATCGAGAAGTGCTGCAGCGAGCGCTGTGTTTGGGCGCCCCAATACCGGTCGGCGGGTACTTCGACGTCACCCATGGAGTCGAATTCCTTGCGCTGCCCTGTCGCGCCGATGCCGATCGGCACGTCCTTGATCGTCTGGTGTTGGGCAGTGTTCTTGGTCTTGCTGTCAGCCATCTGATCTCCTGGCATCGGGGGATGTAGGTCTGGGGGAAGGTCGCCCGCGGTCGGGGCTGGCGTCAGTAGGCGGGGGCGTAGGTCAGGCCCTTGATCCAGGCGCGGATGTCATCGGGTCGGTCGACGGTCGCGAGGCCGCGATCGAAGATGTGCTCAGCGATGCGCGTGGCCGTGGTGATCTCGACCTCGAGGATTTCGTCCTGGTCAGGAAAGAGCATTCCTTCGTCGCGCGATGCCTGGTCGATTTGGTCTGCGGACCCGCGTGCGCCGGCGATCCACATCTTGTCGTCGATGCGCGTCGGTTTGGTCGCATAGATGGCCAGACCAAATGCCGGAAAGATGTAGAAGTTGTTGGCTTGGCCTGGGTGGAAGGTCTTGCCGTTGTAGGTGACGTCGGGGAACTGCACGCCGGCGGCGAACAGCGCTTTGCCGTCGGTCCATTCGTAGGCCTGCTGTGCGGTGCACTCCGCCTTGTTGGTGGGGTTCGACAGCGGAAAGATGATCGGGCGGTCCGTATTCGAGGCGACCCCCTTGATCACGTCCTCAGTAAATAGGCCCTGGGTCGTGCTGACACCGATGAGCGTCGTCGGCTGAAATGACGTCACCGCCTCGGTCAGGCTTTGGGTCGCGGGTAATTCCTTGGCATAGACCTTCTGGGAAGGGCTGAGGTCATCGCGTGTGGAGTCGAGGAACCCGTTGACGTCGTACATCGCGATGCGTCCGCGAGCGTCGTCCTGTGATGCTCCTTCGTCGATCATCGCTTCGGAGATCATGTTGGCGATGCCGATGGCCGCGGATCCTGCGCCGGCAAACAGAATCCTTTGATCGACCAGCTTCTCGTTCTTGATTTGAAGCGCGGTCGTGAGTCCGGCGATGGTGACGCTGGCCGTGCCCTGGATGTCGTCGTTATAGACGAGGTGCTTGTCTTGGTAGCGTGCGAGCAACCGGATGGCGTCGGTGCCCTTCCAATCTTCGAAATGCACACACACGCCGGGAAATGTCTTGTTGGCTGCTTCCATGAACTCGTCGACTAGCGCGTCGAGGTCGTCGTCGGATGGGGGTGTGTCGCGAAGCCCGGTGTAGAGCGGGTCGGCGCGCAGCGCGGCGTTCGTGGTCCCGATGTCGAAGTGTATGGGCAACAGGCATTCTGGGGGCACCGCGGCGCACGCTGTGTAGAGCTGGAGCTTGCCGATCGGGATGGGGGCGCCGTTGGCCCCGATGTCGCCGAGACCCAGGATGCGCCCGCCGGAGGTGACGCAGATGAACCGAATGTCCCGTGTCGGCCAGTTGGCCAGTACCTGGGCGAACCGTCCCTGCATCTTCTTCGTCAGATACATCCCTTGGGGCCGGCGATAGATGTGGCCGTAGCTAAGGCAGGCATCGGCGATGGTGGGGTCGTAGACAATCGGGATGAAGCGTGCGGGGTCGCTCATCAGCAGCGCGTAGAAGAGCGTCGAGTTGCGGTCGCACAACTCTTGGAGATAGATGTACTGCTCCAAGTCGTTCGGCTTGGCCGCGAGATGGTCAAGTGCGCGTTCGACTTGCACGTCCAGCGTGTCGACCGCAGCAGGTAACAAGCCTTCGAGGTGAAGGTCGGACCGCTCGTCTGCCGAGAAACCGGTTCCCTTGTTCAATGCTCTGTCGAGCAGGACTTGCAGACCAACACGAGGTTCCTCGTTCATCTCATTCTCCTATCTCATTGGGGGTATCTCATTGGGTTGCGTGCTAGCCACGAGTGGCGAGCCACTATTCGGTGAGTCCACCCGGCTCTGGAGTGGACTCGGCGGCGGTCGCCGCGCGCCACGGAGATCGACTCCTCTCGTGTGTACGGGTTGGTGGTGAGCGATGTTTACCGCTCCGCGGCAAGGTTCGTGGCGGCGACAGTCACTGTCACTCAACGTGATTCAGTTGACCGGTACGTCGTGTTCTCTTCCGAGACGACTCGCCCGGGAGGTTCAGGGGATGGACAGGTTGTCGGTGGCTGCCAGCGGACTCACGCCCAGGGCGACCCACGGGATGAACGCAACGCCCTGGACGTCTGCTTCATCCACGACCCGCCTCCGCGGAGCGGTGGAACCGTACTGTTCCGAGACGATCAAGGTGATGCTCTGCGCGGCCTCGAGCTGGTCGACGTAGACCTCGGAGAGTCCGTGATGATGACGCGCTCGGGCCAGCCTGGGGGCGTGGCGTGGTCAAGGGGCGGGGATCGGGTCTTGGTCGTCGCGCAGTTGCTCTGGTGTCATGTCGAAGGACTTCTGGATACCGTCGTTGCGGGTGCCGAGACCGTCGGTGGTCTTCTTGCTCCATGGCGCCTCGATGAGGCTCTTGGTTTCCTCGATCATCGACTTCGGCTCCAGGTTTCGGTAGCTGTCGATCTCACCGGCCGCCAGCGCTGTCAGCGTCGCGTAGACGGGCTCGGGGTTGAACTGTGCCCGGGGAAAGGCGAGTTTGGAGTAGTCGAACAACCGCTGCTCGGGGTCGTCTTCCCAGCTCTCCCACGTCTGGAAGATACGGTCGTTGAAACCGGTCAGAAACGGCCCGGGGTTCATGGTCGCTACTTCCACGCCGAACTCCTGCAGCTCGTCCTTCATGCTCTCGGCAATCGCCTCGACGGCGTGTTTGGAGGCGGCGTAAATGCCGGTAAAGGGGTTGACGTTGAGCCCCTCGCGGGAGGACACCCAAATGATGCGTCCCGCACCACGTTTGGCCATCTGCTTGGCGATGCCCTGGGTCAACAGCAGCGGTCCTGTGACGTTGACCTCGAACTGATGGCGGATGTTGTCTCCCGGAATGTCAACCGTGGAACCGCCTTCCCCGACGCCGGCGTTGTTGACGAGAATCTCGATGCCCCAGTCCCAGGCCTTGCGGCGGTCGCCGTCATTGGTGACGTCGAGCTTTTCGACCTGCAGGGTCACCCCACGCGCGTCGGCCTGTCGCTTCAGGGTCTGCACCTGGCCGTAGATCTCAACGGCGGCCACCACATCGAAACCCTTCTCGGCCAGTCGCATTGCCACCTCGTATCCAAAGCCAGTTCCGGCTCCGGTGATGAGCACCTTCTTCAATGTCGTTGCTGGGGTTGCCATGACGGCGTCCTTTCGGGGTAGGGACGGGGCCGGGCAACTGCCGGCACCAGTCGAGGTTGGTGTTCATCTGCCAGCGACGGTCAGACTAGGTCGGACGGAGGCGGTCCGATCGAGGTTGGCCCTGGGAGGGGCGACGATGAATTCGTCAGTGCGGGATGGAGTTTGGGTCGAGACGGTCGGTCGGCACACCCCTGACGTAGGTCGCCACTCCTAGGCCCATGGACCAGTCCGCGGGCTGAACCGTCATGAGGTTGAAGAAGACGTCCTCGGGCCGCACCTGCAGCTTCTCCTCCAACTCGGCCACGACAGCCTCGTAGAACGCGCCCTTCTGCTCCGGGGTCGCGACGTCGAGGAAGATCAGTTGGATGAAGATGCAGTTCTCGGACCGGTAGATGCCGAGATAGTCGGCGTCGAAGAGGAAGTTCTCCGCCTTGTGTTCACTGATCGTCTGGAACCGATCCTCGGGCACGCCAAGGCATTCGATCATCTTGTCGTACACGACATCGGCGATGGTACGGCGATACTCAGCTGACTTGCCCTCGATGAGGTCGATACGGGCTAGAGGCATTGAACGCTCTCCTAACGGGGTGGTTGAGAACCAGTTGCACCAGTGGGAATGGTTTGGACGTGGAGTACTTTCCCTACCTCGCCAGTCAACCCCGGGCAGCTGGCGGTGTGCTAGCCGATTCCGCTCGACTCGTGCCCATTCCGACTTCGTAATTAGCGAGTGGCTCGCAGATCGCGGCTCAGTCCATCTGCGTCGGCGTACTCGCGCGGGGTCGTCCCGAAGCGCGCCCGGAATTCCTTCGTGAAGTGCGACATGCTCGCGTATCCGACCGCGACGGATATGTCTGTGACCCGCAGTCGGCGTTCGAGTAGCAGTTCCCGCGCCCGCTCCAGCCGGGTCTCCTTGACGAACTGATAGGGCGATCTGCCGGTGAGTTCGCGAAACCGGCGCGAGAACGCTGACGAACTGAGGTTCACCTGCCTGGCAAGGATCTCGACCGTCAGTGGCTCGGACAGGTGTGCGTTGATGTAGTTCAATGCCGCCGCAATGGTCCCGTCGTCCTGCTGGCCAGCGATCAACAGCAGTTTGGCGAACCGGTCACGCTGCAAGACGCGGTACACGAGCTCGTGTAGATACAACGGTGCCAGTACCCGTCGGTCAGACTCCGTTGCGAGCGACCTCAAGAAACGGAGCACGGCGCCCATGAGCTCGTCGTCGAGTTCGGACACGACGCTCTGATCCTGAGTCTCGGTCGAAGCCGCTGGGTGGTTCCGCGAGCCTCGCGGACCGACCATCGGCACCGAGACCCTACGGACCACCGCCGGGTCGATCTGCAGCACGAAGGCGAGGAACGGCTCGTCTGGCGTTGCGTCCAGGATCTGCGACTGAAAGTGCAAGTTGCTTCTGAGCACGAGGTATTGGTATTTGTCGTAGACGTAGTGATGACCATCGGCGGTGACGGCCTTGCGGCCCTGTGCGACGATGCATATCGAGAGTGATTGAATCTCATCCCATGTCGCTACCGTCGGCTCGGTGTACCGATAGATCGTCATGCCGGGCCACAGGCCCACGTTGGCGCCTTTATCGGAGGAGCGAGCTAACAGTTCCTCGGCGAGATCGTTCGACGGGACGTCACGCTCGGCGGGCTCACTGAGCATCCTGCCAACCTCCAGTCCCGCGCGGGTTTGCCGCTCCAGACGACGATATCTCGATGACTAGCAACCTCGACCCGTGGCTCAGGCATGGCGGCGATCAAGCGTTTCGAACCCATGTGCCATTGTCGTGGGGTATCGGCCGGACGTCCTGGACCGAACATCCTACGGATGGCAGCCGTGTGATGACCGCTCTCCTGGGTGGCGCCGATCCGACGACTGACCTCCTCGGCCAAGTTGCGCTGACTTGCGACCCCGAGCCTGTCGGCTGACGTCGGCCAACCCACTCACCATGGTGTCTGCCGCAGAGCGATTGCGATACCTCGTCAGCTCGATCTGGGATTGCGATCGGCCGTCGTTTCAGGTGCGTTTCCGACGCGCTTACCCGGGTAGTCACATGTGAGCGGCGTCGCACGAAGGGGCGCCTGAGAAGGAGAACTGACATGACGAACCCAGAGAAGCGAGACACCAGCGAGGCCAACCGGCCAGCTGGAACCGTCGACGAGGACGCCAACCCGCCTCTCAGCGATTCCGACGACGACACCACCGTCAACAGTGCAACCGGAAACGTGCCACCCCAAGACACCGGATCAGCCATACCGCCATACGAGGGCCGACAAACCAGCACCGAGAAATGACGACGACTCGCTGCTCACACTGGTGGACGTGAAAGATGCTGTCGTAGTGGCATTTTCCTTGATCTGGCGAAGTCGCGGGTAGCCGAATCCGGGACGCCGTCAGCCCAATGGGATTCGAAGTGGTCGGCTTCGTCCCAATGGCACCGGCAGCCAGCCGTCGCAGCGCACGAGCTTCATCGCCGGGTTTACCTCGGCCAGTCGTGCCCTACTCTCGCCGAGACCTGGCATGCGCGGATACCGCCGCGGCAGGTGCCTGCGGTCCCATCTGAGTAACGTTGGCAGTCTGCGGAGAGGAAACTGCCATGACCGAGAGACACCGCATCGCCGTCATTCCTGGAGACGGCATCGGCACCGAGGTCGTCCCAGAAGGGTTGCGGGTATTGGATGCCGTTGCGGCGACGTTCGACGTGAGGTTTGACTTCGAGCACTTCGATCACTCGAGCGCCGACTACTACCTCGAGCACGGGAAGATGCTGCCCGACAACTGGTTCGAAGAACTCAGCGGGTTCGATGCCATCTTCTTCGGCGCGGTCGGATGGCCGGACGTCGTGCCCGACCACGTCTCACTGTGGGGCAGCCTGCTGCAGTTCCGCCGCGCATTCGACCAATACGTGAACCTGCGGCCGGTGCGGCTCATGCCCGGGGTGCGCAGCCCGCTCGCTGGGCGCACGCCTGGCGACGTGGACTTCTACGTCGTGCGGGAGAACACCGAAGGGGAGTACTCCAGCGTCGGCGGCAAGATGTTCGAGGGCACCGACCGCGAAGTCGTCATACAGGAGACGATCATGACGCGCACGGGCGTCGATCGAATCCTGAAGTTCGCGTTCGAGCTCGCGCAGAGTCGCCCGAAGAAACATCTCACGTCGGCGACCAAGAGCAACGGCATCTCGATTTCGATGCCGTACTGGGACGAGCGCGTGCTCGCAATGGCGCAGAACTACCCCGACGTCGACGTGGACAAGTATCACATCGACATCTTGACGGCGAACTTCGTGATGCATCCCGACTGGTTCGATGTCGTGGTCGCCTCAAACCTGTTCGGCGACATACTGTCTGACCTCGGACCGGCATGCACGGGCACGATTGGCATCGCACCGAGCGCCAACGTCAACCCCGAGCGCAAGTTTCCAAGCCTGTTCGAACCGGTGCACGGCTCCGCGCCGGACATCGCGGGCCGCGGCATCGCCAACCCGATCGGTCAGATCTGGTGCGCGTCGATGATGCTCGAGCATCTCGGCGAATCCGACGCCGCCGCAGCAGTACTCGACGCGGTCGAGACGGTTCTGGCCAGAGGCGGTGACACGCTGACGCCCGACATGGGAGGCACCGCCACCACCGAGGCGGTCGGCAAGGCCGTAGCCGACACGCTCACCGCGGGGTGAGGTACATGCGCGCATCCCACGGAGCCAGTTCGAGCTCGGTCGACGTCATGGTTGCCGGAGCCGCTGGCAGGTTGGCGAGCAGCAGCTCCGCGCCGAGCCAGTCCCGATCGACGTCGATGGTTCGCGCCTCGCGCCCACAGTTGACGAGGACGACGAGTTGCTCCGTCGCGGTTGACCTGGTGTATGCCCAGATTCGTGGGTCATCGGCCATGAACGGCGTGAAGTCTCCGTGCACCAGGATCGGCAGTCGATGACGTAGGCGGATGAGAGCCTGGTAGTGCGCCAAAACTGAATCCGGCGAACCGATTTGGCTGGCAGCATTCAACCACGTGTGGTTGGGGTTGACCGGCATCCATGGGCGGGACTTGGAGAATCCGGCGTAGGGCCCGCTGTCCCACTGCATGGGTGTGCGCGCGTTGTCGCGGCTCATCTTGGCAAGCCCGACCAACGCCGCCGCTTGGTCGCCGCCGGCCTCGACAACGTGGTTGACGTAGTTCCTCGACTCGATGTCGGCGTGATCGTCGAGGTCGCGGAAGCGATGGTTCGTCATGCCGAGTTCTTCGCCTTGGTACACGAACGGCGTGCCCCGCATGCCGTGCAGAACGGTGGCGAGCGCCTTCGCCGAAGCCGCCCAGAAGGTCGGATCGTCGTCACCGAATCGGGACACCACGCGAGGCTGATCGTGGTTGTCCCAATACAGGCTGTTCCAACCGATTTCGGCCAATGCAGCCTGCCAGCGGTGCAGCGACGCCTTCAAGGCGACGAGGTCGAGTCCGACGTAGTCGAACTTGCCCCCTGGACCCTGATCGACGGACATGTGCTCGAACTGAAAGACCATGTCGACCTCGCCGCGCCTCGGGTCGGTGTACAGTCGTGCCTGTTCGGTTGACACGCCGGGCATTTCGCCAACGGTGATGAACGCGCCAGCACGTCCGCCGAACACCTCTTTCGTCATCTCGGCGAGATACTCGTGCACGTGCGGTCCGTCCGCGAACTCATGAAAGGCATCGACGAACCGCTGCCCGGGGCGTGCAGGGACATTGGGTAGGCCGTCGGTCTTGGAGATGAAGTTGATGACGTCCATGCGGAAGCCGTCGACACCGCGGTCCAGCCACCAACGCATCATGTCGTAGATGGCGGTGCGCAATGCCGGGTTCGTCCAGTTCAAATCGGGCTGCTTGCGGTCGAACAGATGCAGGTAGTACTGCTCGGTGGTTTCGTCCCACTGCCAAGCCGAGCCTCCGAACAGCGACGCCCAGTTGTTTGGTTCGGCTCCATCGACCGCGTTGCGCCAGAAGTACCAGTCTCGCTTGGGGTTGTCGAGTGCCGAACGTGATTCGACGAACCAAGGATGCTCGTCGGAGGTGTGGTTCACCACCAGATCCATCACCAGCTTCATCCCCAGCTCGTGGACCTTGGCGAGCAGTGCGTCGAACTCCGCCAACGTGCCGAACAGCGGCTCGATGTCGCGATAGTCGCTGATGTCGTAGCCGTTGTCGGCCTGTGGTGAACGGTAGACCGGTGATAGCCAGATGACGTCCACGCCAAGTGCTTTCACGTAATCGAGCCGGCTGATGATACCAGCCAGATCGCCGATGCCGTCGGCGTTCGAGTCGGCGAAGCTGCGGGGGTAGATCTGATAGACGACGGCGGATTTCCACCAGTCGGAATCGCGCTCGGTCATGCGCTTAGACGATCGGTTCGTCTTCTGGTCGCTTGACGCGCAGCCAGCGGTAGCCGTACGGCTCTAGGTCGACCTCGACTCGGCCGTGGGGGTCGAGCTCGATTTCCTCGAGATCGTTGAGGAGGTCGACGAGGATGGAGCCCTTTGGCAGGTCGGCGATCTCGATGGGTACTAGGCAACCTTCGGCAGCAAAGTTGTGCAGCGCGGCCATCGCCCATCCGGACTCTTCCCGACAGACGTGTGCGAGCACCGCCCGATTGGGTTGTTTGAGTATCTCGATGTCCGACCAGCCAGTCTCTGGCTGTTCGCGGTAGGTGTAGATGAGGTTGCGCATGAACCACCAGAACGAGTCGTGGTCGCGGCGCTGATCCGCGGCGTTGACGCGCTCGGCCCCGTAGAGGCCCTCGGGGAGCGGACGGGTCAGCCGTCGCTTCGGTGCTCGAGAGAAGCCCCCGTTGTCGCCGCCCGTCCACTGCATCGGTGAACGCACCGCGAGTCGTCCTGGTATGTCTGGGTTTTCACCCATTCCGATTTCTTCACCGTAGAACAGGACGGGAGTGCCCGGTAGTGAGAACGCCAACGAATAGGCCATCTTCATGCGCCGCTGGTCGCCGCCGAGCATCGGTGGAAGCCGACGTCGCAGCCCCCGGCCGTAGAGCTGCATGTCCGGATCGGGGCCGAAGGCATCGAACACCTCCTGGCGCTCGGCGTCGCTGAGCTTGTCGAGGGTGAGTTCGTCGTGGTTGCGCAGAAAGTTGGCCCACTGGCTTGTGATGTCGAGCCTTGGTCGCTGCCGCAGCGCCTTCGCGATGGGGCGGGCGTCGCCGCGGGCCATGGCGAGGTAGATGTTCTGCATCCCGATGAAGTCGAACTGCATGTTCAGGCCGCCGCCGTCGGATCCGCCGAAGAAGTTCTTCTGGTCCTTGTACGCCACGTTGACCTCGCCGAGCAGGACGGCGTCGCCGGAGCGTCGATTGGTGAACTCCCTGACGTTGCGGAGGTACTTCATCGGATCGAATGCGTCGGCCTTGCCCGGTACTCCGTCCTTGGCGAACATAAAGGGCACGGCGTCGACGCGGAAGCCCGAGACACCCAGCTCTAGCCAGAAGCCGAGTGTGCGTGAAATCTCCTCTTGCACTTGCAGATTCTCGATGTTGAGGTCGGGCTGGTACTTGTAGAAGTGGTGCAGGTACCACTCGTTCGTCTTGGGGTCCAGCTGCCAGATGCTGTCCTCCTCGTCGGGAAAGACCACGTCCTTTGGACTCGACTTGGGTTCCGTCGCGCTCCACACGTAGTACTCGCGGAAGGGGTCATCGACGCTTCGGCGGGCGGACTTGAACCATGGGTGTTGGTCGGAGGTGTGGTTCATGACGAAGTCGACGATGACCCGTATGCCGTTGGATCGGGCCGTGCGGACTAGTTCGACGAAGTCACCGAGCGAGCCCAGACGCGGATCCACGCCGAAGAAGTCCGTGATGTCGTAACCGTCGTCCTTGCGGGCCGTTGGATAGAAGGGCATCAACCACAGGCACGTCACGCCGAGATCGGTGAGGTACTCGAGGCGGTCTGTCATGCCCTGAATGTCGCCGGTGCCGTCGCCATTCGAGTCGTAGAAGGTTTCGATGTCGGCGCAGTAGAACACCGCGTTCTTCCACCACAGATCACCCGTGTCCGCCCGTCTCACGAGCTTGCCGCTCGACGGATGCGACCGAGCGGACGATGGCATTCGTAGACCGTCACGACGACGGCATACCCGTTATCGCCGGACTGGCACCATTACCGAGGGATGGGCCGCCGATGTCAGTCCAGCTCGGCCAATGTCTTCCGTGCGGCTTCCAGTTCGGCTTCGAGCGCGGCCACTCTCGCTGCCTGCTGGGCGCGCGCTTCTTCGATGACCTCGTCGATCGGAGCGGAGAGATCGTCGTGCAGTTCCCTGGCTGCGCGGGAGACCGCCGCGGCGGCGACAGCGAGGTTGCGGGCCCGGTAGGTGCTGCCTTGCTTGAGTTCGGCGCGCCACTCTCCGTCGGCGGTGCCGGTGACGGTCAGCGTCAACTCGAGGGTCTTGGTCTTCTTCGCTGCTGTCTTCTTGGCAGCGGCCCTCTTTGGCTTCTCTGCCGCAGGTGCGTCGGCATCGAATGCAGCCGAGCTCGAAGGCGAGGCGTCTTCGACGGAATCAACGAATACCTCTGGAGTGTCGGAGGCGGTGCCCAGCGATTCTGGTGCAAGAGTGTCTACGGTCATCGTCACGGCGAAACCCTTCTGTTCGTCGCCCGCAAAGAGCGGGCCGGCATCGGAACCCATTAGAACACATGTTCGACGTTATCGTCGGGGTGGCACGCCGACCCGTCCAAGCGTCCGGCCCGCGGGCAGGGCGCACTGGCCGAACGGCGGACGGTGAACCTCCAGTTACGGTGACTGGCGTGTTTCTTCGCTGCGCGCTTCCGCGCCGCTCTGCTGGGTCTCGGCGTCGAACTGGGGCGCTGTGCGGCCGACGTACGGACCGTCTTCTCCGTCGCGGCCACCGGCCCGTGAGCCTGCCACGTGCGAGTCGGGTGCGATGTCGGACTCGGACTTCTCCTCGCGAGCAGTGATCTCGTCCTTGGCCGCGCCAGTGACCTTCTCCAACGCCTTCCTGAGCTGTTCCCTGATGGTCAATGCTTCTCCTTTTCGTTGGCCCCTTGCCCACGGTGTTCCCGTCGAAAGCTTCAGGTGTTCACAAGTGACGGCGATTTCCTGGGCCGCCTCTTGGGAGACGAATACCCGAAGGTCGGGGAACCAATCGGTTGCCGCCCCGACGGCGGTCACGTCATGATTCAGTCAGAATTTGGGATCGCTTCGTGCTTCGGCGCACGGCGGACTCGATGTCAGCGTCATCGAGCGAGATCGCCGCCATCGCTGGCACGGCCGATGCCATCAGCCGCGTGAGCACGTGGCCCGGCGGCATCTCGACCGCGCGCGTGGCGCCGAGCTCGCCCATCAACCGGGTAGCGTCGTACCACTGAACAGGATGTGCAACAGCTTGCGCCAGATCGTCGACGACGCGGTCCGCTGACATGGTGGCCCTGCCGCGAGTGTTGGTCAGATAGCGCATCGTGGGAGCGCGTCGGGGGACCTCGGCCAGGTGCACGGCCAGCCGTCGCGCGGTGTCGTTCTGAATCGGGCAATGTGACGCCACCGCTACGTCGAGTCGGTCGAACGCGGACGCCCCAAGGCGTTCGGCAAGGCCAGCGGCCCGCTCCAGTCCCGTTGCGGTGCCGCTGATCACGGTCTGAGTCGCGGTGTTGACGTTTGCCACCCAGACCGGATCGTCGACGGTACTCCCTTGCTCGGCCACCTGGGACGCGAGTCTCGTTGGCAGACCTCGGACCGCAGCCATGCCCCAATCACGCTCTGCGCAGGCCTCTTCCATCAGTCGTCCGCGCAGCGCCACCGTCGACAAGGCGTCGTCGAACGTGATGACACCCGCCGTGACGGCTGCGGCGAAGGCGCCAACGGAGTGACCAGCCACGAACGCCGGCGTCAGGCCATGGTCGGCGGTCAACGCCCGCGCGTACGCCACGCCCGCGATGAGAAGGGCGAGTTGGGCGTTGGTCGTGTGCCGCAGCGCGGCGGGAGTGTCGATGTCATCGGTTAGGCCGAGATCGCTTAGACGCGAGCGTGATTGGTCGACGGTGGCCATGATCGCCGGCGACCTGGGCAGTGCGCGCAGCATGCCGGGCCGTTGTGAGCCTTGACCGGGAAAGAGGAGTGCGAGACTCATGACACTGCAACGGCGCGTCGAATTAGTCGAGGTCCTCGTACCGTTCTCACCATGACGTCCGATTGGTCGCCGATCAACTCTGCCAATGCGACTGCTCCCCAGTCCGTTTCGACCTGGCAGTCCACTCGCGCGGCGAGGTGACGAAGCCCGTCATGCACTGCGGCAAGCGCGGGCAGGACGTCGGCGAGGCCGCCCGGCACCCTAACGACCAGATCGAGATCGCTCTCGGCCGTCGCCGTGTGCAGGCCGGTAGCCAATTCGAACCCGACGCTCCCGGTTGGTCCCCACGCCAGTCCGGTGCCGTCCAGCAGTGGTCGAACGGTCTGCAGTGTCGTCATTGCCGCCAGGTCGCGACCCGGTGCCGCGTGTGCAAGGTCCTCCGGGGCTACCACCTCGCGGACGTCGGAGGGCTCCATCTCCATCGCGTAGCGTTCGGATCTCGTGGTGCCTCGCACGCCGACGGGGATCAATCCGCTCTCGGTCGCAGATCGCCGCACGACGACCCACGGTGTCACGTTCAGCGCGGCCGCGGCCCAGGCCGGAACATCCGGTGGCGGCCGGTGCGCAGCCGACAGTCGCAGTAGGTCGTGAGGCCGGGGCGGTGACACGTCAGGACTCCGGGTTCCATTGCTGGGCAAGCAGATCCCGGACCGCACGTGAGGCCTGCCGGGTCGCCACCGCTGCTTCCGAGTCGAGTCGCGTGGAGAGGTCGATGGGCCCGCGCCTGGCTCGGTCGATCGCGTCGCTGATCGCCGCCGCCACCGTCGCGACGTCACGGGGCGTTGGGGCGTCGGCGTCTTGTACCTCGAGCAGTCCGTCGCAGTACCCGAGCTTCGCCCAATCCTCGACGTCGTAGCTCATCGGCACGATGGTCTTGGCGAGTTCGTCGAGCTCGTCAACCGTGCGCAGCGTGATGCGTGCGGCAGCCTCCTCGTGCATGGCGTGGATCTCGACGCCTGGATCATCCAGCGCCAGAATCTGATTAGCCTGCAGACCGTGGGTGAGAAAGCCACCGGAAAGGGCGGTACCCACGACCACTGCGACGATGGGGTGGCCAGCCATACGCGCGGCGTGATACGCGTCGGTGGCGGCCGCCATCGCCTGGTGCAGTCCAGCGATCTCCTCGTAACGCCCGTATGCCTGACTCGGTAGGTCGACTACGGCGACGATCGCACGCTTCTGCTCAACGTCCCCATCGGCTTCGATGACGTCGCGCACGGCCTGCGCGAGGGCCAGTGCCTCCGTAACGCCGACTTCCCCCTTGCGGGCGCGGTAGAACCGGTTGTCGGGATCGGGAACGATCGCGAGGTAGCGAGCGGAGTCGGTCGTCACCGACGCGACCGAGGGGATGATCGGTTGTGGCGCAGCGCCAGTAAGCGCGAGAAGCCAAGTGCGTCCTCGCGTGACGGGTGGATCCGCATCCTGACCGGTCGGGGTCGTGCCGACGGCGAAAGTCGTCGCGACCGGTTCGTAGGACCGACCCCACAGCGTGCGGAGCTCCCGCGGATCCACCGGATTGGCAGCAGGATCCAGCGTCGCGAGCCGGGACGCCAAGACGTCGAGCCGCTCGCTGCGGTGCCGACCGGGTTCGGTGACGCCGCCGTTGATCGCTTCGACGAGCGCGCCGCGCAACAGGTCAGCGTCGTCGGGTACGAGGTCGTCGGCCAACCCGGTCGCGTATCGCTGTTCACCACCATCGACTGCCCAGATGAGAGCGTGGTCGTGTGAGTCGAATTCGTCGATGCCGCCCTCCTGCTCGATGACCGCAGGCCCATTGAGGCCGATCCGGGCCTGCGGCGTAACGATGAGCCGAGTACACAGTCCCGCGGCAATGCTCATCCCGCCGAAGGAGCCGACTGTCCCGGCGACGATCCCGATCACCGGTGCCAGCGGACGCAGATCCAGGATGGCCGAGCATATCTCGGCGACCGCGTTGAGCCCGAGGTTGGCTTCCTGTAGCCGAACGCCGCCGGTTTCGAACAGGATCACTCCCGCAGTCGGCGTGCCCGCCCGCGAATCCGCTGCGGCTAGCAGCAACGCCTGCGAGATCTTTGCTCCGGACACCTCGCCCGTGCCACCGCCCTGGAAGCCCTGCTCGATCGAGGCGATCACCACGGGTCGACCATCCACCGTGCCCCTGGCGATGACCGTGCCGTCGTCGGCCTGCGGGGTGATGCCCTGGGGCGCGAGCCATGGCGACTCCAGCCGGTCGAAGGGTCCCGCGAGCACCCTCAGTGACCCGGGATCCAGCAGTGCTGTCGCCCGCCCGAGGGCGTTGAGTTCGATGAAGCTGCGGCGGGCGAGGAGTTGCGCCCAGGTCTGGCCGGGGAGCAGTGCGGTGTCTGCGTTCATGTCGGTCATGAGTTCGGTCCCTTCGCCGCTTCTGCTGCCTGGCGCAACCGAACGTTCACGACGCCGGGGGTGGCGCCGAAGTCGTTGAGTTCCCACCGTCCGGCCAGCGGGGTTCGGAGGAAGAACCGCTCTAGGACGTCGTGCCAGACGGTGTCGAATCCGTTGACGCTGGTGCGCACTCGGACGACGACGGTGTCCGACGGCTCGCCCGTAGCAGGTGGCTGAAGCAGGATTTCGAGATCGCCTGAGGCGACGACACCGACGTGAATCGCATGATCGGCCACCTCGTGCGCCGGAAATTGATAGTTCAGGGTTTGCATGGCTGAGCCTCTCCGTTGTCCAAGGCGCTGTCGTCCAAGGCGCTGTCGTCCAAGGCGCTGTCGTCCAAGGCGTCGAGAAACATGGTGACCGCCAACAGGTCTCCGCTGCCGCCGGGAGACAGCCGCTGTGACAGGCACGTGTCGTCGAGCGCGTTGAAGTGTCGGCGGCCGCGAGGTGTGCTGATGCCGCCTGCAGCCAACACCTTCCTGGCGCCGTCTTGGACGGCGCTCAAACCCGTTGCGCCACCACGGTGCAGGATGCACGTGTCGTCGAGGGTGGCCATCAGGGCTAGCAGCGCCTCTAACCGCGCGGAAGCCTCGTCCATGCCGGCGCGGCGCGCAGTCCGGAGGGCCGGTAACGCGTAGAGGCGCACATGGGGGAATCCCGCTTGGGCCTCTCCTGCGGCACCCGAGACGCCAAAGCGTCGGCGGGCGCGTGCGCCGTTGGAGGTTGGGGCGGCGGAATATCGGTCGGGGATGGACGCCAGCCGTGCCGCGATGTCGACCGCGTCCGCGGTGCTTCGGCCGAGCACTGCCCCCGCACTCAACAGCCCGAGCGCCCAGAGTGCGCCGCGGTGAGTGTTGACGCCGCCGGTGGCCGCCAGCATGGCGGTCTCGCCGGCGCGGCCGATCTCGCCCAAACGGTATCGCAATTCCGGCCAGGCGACTGATTGCGCTGCCGCCGAGGCGCATTCGGCGAACGCTTCGCGGAGGGATTCGGCCGATGCATGCAGGGTGGCCACGTCCATGTCGGCGTGCGCACCAGACCCACGCTGATCGACCAAACCCGGTTTCGGGGTGAGATCTGCTTCGGCCCGGATGGCGTGCACGGCCAGCTCGGCGACCGCGTTCGGCGTGAAACGTGTTGCGGCAGAGAGCGTTGCGATGGTCATGGAAGTCACCAGTCCCTGAACTGTGCCGGAGGTTCGTAGAGCCCGCCGGACCATGCGACGAGGTCCTCGACGCTCCGCGCGGCCAATAGGGAGCGGTCGGCAAGCCGAGTTTCAACCTCGAGGTCCTCGGGGAACGCGACCAAGCCGTCGCGTCGTAGCGACTCGACCTGACGCGCGTCGGCCTTACGGCCCACTGGTGTGACACCCGCGACCGCGGCGAGTGCGGCGCGGCGGTCGGTCAGCGAGTGCGCCTTGTACAGATAGGCGACACCCTCCTCGGTGACGACGTGGGAGACGTCGTCACCGTAGATCATCACCGGTGGCAACGGCATCCCGGCGTGCTTGCCGACGTCGATGGCATCTAGGGTCTCGACGAAGGTGGGAACCCCTCCGGCGCGGAAGGTTTGGGCCATCTGCACGACGAGTTTGCGTCCGCGCCTGCTAGCGCCGTCGCCGTGTGCAAGGTCCAGCCATGCGGCCGAGGAGTGCCGTCGCCCATGGGGGTCGTGGCCCATGTTGGGGGCACCGCCGAAGCCTGAGAGCCGCCCGTCGGTGACGGTAGACGAGTTGGCATCCTCGTCGATCTGCAGCGACGATCCGATGAACATGTCGATCGCGTACTGGCCCGCGAGTTGCGCGAGTACGCGGTTGGAGCGCAGCGATCCGTCGCCACCTGTGAAGAACACGTCGGGCCGTGCGGCGGCGTAACGGTTCATGCCGGACTCGCCGCCGAAGCTGTGGATCGACTCCACCCAGCCGGACTCGATCGCGGGAATCAGCGTCGGATGGGGATTGAGCACCCAGTGCCGCGCGATCCTTCCCTTCAAGCCCAGCGACTCGCCATACGTCGGCAGCAGCAGTTCAATTGCGGCGGTGTCGAATCCGACGCCGTGGTTGAGGGAGACCACTTGGTGCCGTTCGTAGACGCCTCGGATCGCAATCATCGCCTTGAGGATCTCGACGGGCCCGATGTGGCGCGGGTCCCTGGTGAACAGCGGCTCCAGGTAGAACGGCCGGTCGGCCTGAACGACGAAGTCCACCCAGCTGCCGGGAATGTCGACGCGCGGCAGATCTCCACTGCCAGCTACGATCTCGTTGGCCTGGACGACGACCACTCCGTCGTGAAACGCAGCTGCCTCCGCGATCGTCGGGGTGTCCTCGGTGTTCGGGCCGGTATACAGATTGCCATCGCGGTCGGCCTTCTCTGCGCACAGCAGCACGACGTCGGGCGCGAGGTCGACGAACATCCGTGCGTACAACTCCACGTAGGTGTGGATGGCGCCGATGTCGACCGTTCCGTCCTCGACCATTTGAGCGATGCGCACGCTCTGCGGGCCCGCGTAGGCCAGGTCGAGTTTCGTCGCGATGCCACGTTCGAACAGGTCGAGGTGTTCCGGCCGAGACACCGACGAGATCAACATGTGCAACTGGTTGATTCGGCCGGGATCGCACTCGGCCAGTGTGCGGGACAGGAAGTCGGCCTGCTTTTGGTTGTCGCCCTCGAGCGCCACGCGGTCACCGGGGCGAATCACGTCGTGGAAGAAGTCCTTCAGCCGTTCCGGGACGATCACCTTGCCCGTGCCGTACGCGTTGCCCGCTTGCAGCCGTTGCGCTTTCGCCGTACGGCGAGTGTCCCAGCGGCGAGGGGTCGAGGTCGTCATCGTCGTCTCGTCTCGTCAACGCACTGAAGCGATGGCCTGGTCGATCACGGCCGTGACCGCGTCGGGGTGGGAGATCAGGGTCAGGTGCGAGCCGCCGTCGAACACGGTGACCTGCGAGTGCGCCCGTGCTGCCATTGCCCTTTCCGAGGTGGGCGTGATGATGCGGTCGCCAGTGCTGATGAAGTACCACGACGGAATCGTCTTCCATGCCGCGAACTGGGACGGGGTCCCGAAGGCGACCGTGGAAGCTGCCCGTTGGGTCGCCCAGAGTCGGTCGGCGTCGTCGGCGGGCAGGTCGTTGCCGAAGTCGTGGACGAACACTTCCCTCTTCAGATACAGATCGGCGGCGCCAACGGGTGCGCCGGGGTAGGGCACGGGGTCGAACAGTTGGGCGTCGCTGTCGGTGCTCAGTACGGAGTCCTTGCCGCTGAGCTGCTTGGTGGTCTCGCCGACGTCGGGTGCGGCGGCGTCGACGTACACCAGGGCCTTCACGTTCGGATTGCCCTCGGCGGCGTTCGTGATGACGGACCCGCCGTACGAGTGGCCCACGAGCACGATCGGGCCCTTGATGGTGGCGAGGAAGTTCTTCACGTATTCGCTGTCGGTGGTGAGGTTTTCGAGAGGGTTGGCGATCGCTCGGGCGTCGTAGCCCTGCTTCGTCAAAGCCGTCACTTCGCCATCCCAGCTCGAGTTGTCGGCCCATGCGCCGTGCACCAAGACCACCGTCGGCTTGACGCCGTCAACGGGCTGCGCGCTGGTGGTCGGGGAGGATTCGGGTTCGGGTTTGGACGACGAGCATCCAACGAGCAATGCGGCGACGACTGCGACGGTGCCCACCATCGCGCTGATGCGTGAAACCTTGGCGGGAAGTCGAGCCATCAGAGGGCTGCGGTCCGTGTCGTGCTCGTGCTCGGTCATGCGAAAGACTTTCGTCGCTGCCGCCGCGCTGGTCATCGACGCTGGCGGGCAAGTGCACTACCGGCTAGCTGGAACCCGGCAGACGGTAGATTTCGGCGCGTGAGTGAAGACAGGGTTCGGGTGCAGATCGGTGCGGGTGGCGTGGCGACGGTGACGATGGTGCGCGTCGACAAGCACAACGCGCTCGACCAGGCGATGTTCGAAGGTTTGATGGAGGCCGCCGAGCGGCTGGCTTCCGACGTGTCGGTTCGCGCTGTCGTGCTGCATGGCGAGGGCAAGAGCTTTTGCTCCGGCTTGGACGTCGCGAGCTTCATGTCCGGCGGCGGCGGCACGGGTGTTCTGCTGACCCGAGACGAGGGTCGGGTGGCCAACTTCGCTCAGCGCGTGACGTACGACTGGTCGCTGGTTCCTGCACCGGTGATCGCTGCGATACATGGCAACTGCTTCGGCGGAGGTTTGCAGATCGCGCTCGGCGCCGACATCCGGATCGCCGCGCCTGACGCGAAGCTGTCGGTGATGGAAATCAAGTGGGGCCTAGTCCCCGACATGGGCATCACGCAGACCCTCCCGCGACTGGTGCCCATCGACGTCGCGAAGGAGTTGACGTTCACAGGACGCGTCGTTTCCGGCAGTGACGCCTCGGTGCTGGGGTTGGTCACTCGGACGGCTGACGACCCACTGGCGTCGGCGCTGGCACTGGCGGACGAGATTGCGCAGAAGTCTCCGAGTGCCGTTCGGGCCGCAAAGCGTCTCTACGACGAGACCTGGGCGAGCGACGACACCGCTGCCGCCCTCGTGCTCGAATCCGAGCTGCAAGAAGGGCTGATCGGCAAGCCCAATCAGATCGCGGCCGTCGTGGCGGGGATGTCGGGGGAGCCGCCGGTCTTCGTCGACCCGGAGTGAACAGTCCGGTGGATGACGCGCGGGTTCGGCGGGCCGGTCCATCTGACGTCGGGCACATCGAGCGCATCGTGCACGACGCCTTCGACGTGTACGTCGCCCGGATGGGCAGACAACCGGCGCCAATGACCGCCGATTACCGGGCTGCTGTCGCGTCGTCGCGAGTTTGGGTGATCGAGGCCGACGGCGACATCGTCGGGGTACTGGTCAACGAGGTGCACGACGACCACCTCTATCTAGACACCATCGCGGTCGACCCCGGTGCGCAAGGCCACGGTTACGGTGGGCTCTTGCTCGCCCGCGCCGAGGACGACGCCCGTGAGCTAGGGCTGCCGGAGATCAGGCTCCTCACGAATCAGGCGATGACCGAGAACCAAACGTTCTACCCGCGACATGGGTACGTCGAGACGGCCCGTGGCCGCCAGCATGGATACGACCGTGTCTTCTACGCCAAAAGGGTCGCCGCGCAGTAGATCGAATTCAGTTGTGCGATCGGCGACCTCGCTGCCAGCGACGGTCGGTCCGCGGGACCCACGACTGCATCGATGATCATCGCTCGGCCGGCGTGACGCCATTCGTCGTCGGCGGACCGTCGCATCGGATGATCCTCAGCTTTTCATCTCGGGCGATGGTCTGTGGCGAACGCAAAGGAATTCCATCCGCGGTAGACGGTGCATGGCGAGCGTAGTGTCACTTGTGCACGGGTTCGAATTCGCTTGCTGACCGCGAGTGCCTTGCCCCTGCGGGCAGCGCGGAATGTCCCGCGGGTGTGGTCAGCTGACCGCCACTTCCGACCGGGGGACGTGCCATGTCAGAGGACCAAGTGTCCGAGGACCAACGGAGACGTTCCGACATTGGACGTGGTTCCCGGGTCGACGTGGCGGAAGCACTACGCGACGTCGCGCGGTCGCTGGAGTCCGAACCCGATCTCCATCACTTGGTGGATGGCATCGTCGCCGCAGTGATTGAGACCGTGCCAGGCGCCGAAGCCGCCGGCGTGTCGCTGTGGAAGGACAAAGTCCTGCTCACCGTCGCCGCGACCAATGACCTCGTGACGCAAGTCAACGCGCTCGAGCATGCACTCGACGAGGGCCCCTGCGTGCAGGCCGTCGCCGAAGAGCGCAGCTACCGCATCGACGACCTATCGACCGATGTGCGCTGGCCACGGTTCGCGGCCGCAGCTAGCGCGCACGGCGTCAGGTCGATGCTCGGCTACCGACTGTTCACGAGCGGCCGAAACCTGGGGGCCTTGGATCTGTACTCGTTGAAACCGCACGCGTTCGACGCAAGGGCCGAAGTCATTGGGGAACTGTTCGCCGCGCACGCCGCCCTAGCGCTCATTGGTTCCACTCAGCAGGCCGATTGGCAAATCGCGCTTGGTGCCCGAGACCTCATAGGCATGGCAAAGGGAATCTTGATGCACCGCGAACGCATCACCGACGACAGGGCCTTCGCCCTTCTCGTCACCACGTCCCAGAAGGCTGGCATCAAGGTCCACGATCTGGCCCAATGGCTCGTCGACGAATCGAACGGAACGGCGCGCCGGAAGAGCTGAAGGCGGCACGATTGCTGCCAAAGCACCACCGAGCGTCTCCCAGCCTCTAGAGGGGCCGCCCGTGTGCCCACTACGGTTCGAATTTGCGCGCGTGAGGAACACAGAATTATCCGAACTTCGTTCCCACGTTGCGCCGCGTCTACGCGGACGCGCGGACGAAAATATATAGTGCGACTTTTGAAGTATTAACTTAGTGAAATGAAATATGGCAATGTCTTGACCGTTAGCGGAATTTCGTGACTGGTGGGCTCGTCTTGCTGGACCACGTTGCGACGGCTTCTTGTCGACGCATTTGCGCCAGCCGTGAGTTTTCGTTCGTCCGCGCCCGTGATCAGCCCGCCAAGGCGGGTCCCAGGCGCAAGGCTGCGGCTAACGTGATCCTCTCTACTCCGGTTCCTAGTCCGCTGGTGCAGTGGACCGGGTTGCGGCGTCGGCAATTTGGCGGCAATCGTCGGCAGTGACGGCACGCGCTGGGAGACTCGCGAGAGACGCCGTGCCCTACGTCGCGATCAAGCAAATACATCGGTTTGCCAGATCCTCCGTGTACACCGAGGGTGGTGCCGCTTCCTTCAGGTTGGGTCGACTCGACTTTGCAGATCGCTCGTTAACTGGCGGATATTGACGTATGCGCTCGAACCGTATGACGGTCGTCCGTGCGTGGGTTACGCTTCAGTGACAACCCTTAAAAAGCCAAGGGATTTCGATCTTGAAGTTAAGGGTGAGATCACTTTGAACGTTTCAGCACGAGCCAATCGTTTTACCGAGCCGCGCGACATCGGTCGGTCCGACCACGGAACGAGCCAGGCCCCCACGGGCTTGTTGCCGCATCTGCGGTGGGAGTTGGAACAAGTCATGTCGCGAGTGCGACCGGCGGATCTGTCCGGCGCTGAGATCGCCGCGCTACTCGTCGTGCTCGCGCCCGCCCACTGCCGTGTCATCGGCGGACCAGCCAGCCGGCCAGGCCTGCCCGTCTCCGGGACCCGCGGCTAATAGTCGACGCCTGAGTTCGCTCAAGAGCGAGTCGACCGACGCTCCGCTTAGGTCCCCGGTCAGTGTCGTCAGTTCCACCACCCCTACCTCGGTGCTGCTGAGGTACCCCGCTGCCACGAGGGCCTCGACCGGAGACCGGCCGTAAGCGCGGGCGAGCGCGACTACGGCCTCGGCACGTGGCGTGATGCTGCCACGTTGCCATCGCGAAATGCTGGACTGATCGATGCCCGCCGCGGCGGCTATCTCTTTCTGGGCTGCGTTGCCCGTCACCGTCACCACGTACTGCCACCACGTCACCTGAGCGGTCTTGCCTTTGTCTGGCGCGGCGCGCTCGAGAGCGGCGGTGGGGAGTTTGGGTTGTCTCGGCGGCATGCTGCCCTAACTCCGTAGTCGGGAATGCCCCGCCGTGGGGTGGCGGACGGCTTTCGCATCGAACATCTGCGACGAGGTTGTGAAACCATAACATGGTGATTTGCATGAATGCATGCATGAATGTATGGTGACATGCATCACGCCAGGACTGGCAAAGAGACGGAGGACACGGGTTCGCGACCCCATCGTCGCGACAGCCATCGGTGTAGCTGGCGTCTCACGCCACCACTTGAAGAATCCCGGCTCTCGGAGCCCGGAAGTCTCCACCCAATAGCCAGAAATTAGGAATGACATGAAGAATTCTCTGTACCCAATCGCAACGGGCGTCGCCATCGCAGGTGCCGGAGCCGCCTTGGTATTCGGCGGCGGTGCCGCGCAGGCCGCGCCTGCGCTGAGTTCCGCCTCGAGCCCGTCCTGCCTCACGTGGGTCGGCTGTTCGTCGCACACCAATAACGTGGTCGGTTCCACGACCTTGGCGCTCTCCTCGAACACGCCTTCCCCAAATGCGTTGATCGGCGCCGGCTTGGGCGGTCAGCCGCTCTACGGCGTCATCGGCATCGCAGGCACGATCCCCATCGTCAACATCTTCGTCGCCAACGGCGCCAACGGCGCAGCGGGCACCGGTGCCAACGGTGGCAACGCAGGATTGTTGATCGGCTACGGCGGCACCGGCGGGTCCGGCACCGCGCTACTGCCCGGAGGTAACGGCGGCAACGGAGGGTTGCTGTTCGGCGGTGGCGGCAACGGCGGGGTCGGCGGAGTCGGCACCGTTGGCGGGAACGGCGGAAACGCTGGCTTCCTGGCGCTGTTCGGCAGCGGCGGGAACGGCGGGGCCGGCGGGATCGGTGCAGCCGGCGGTAACGGCGGCAACGCGGGCACGCTGGGGCTGTTCGGCCACGGCGGCAATGGCGGACTCGGCGGGGCAGGCAGTACGGGTACGAGTACAGCCCCGACTCTGCTGGTCGGCAGCACGAGCAATACGAGCAGAGTCACGACATTCGCCGCGGCGGCATTGCCCGCCACCGGCGCCGACGGAGTGAACCCGGTGCCGAGCGGCCCTGCGGGGATCGACGGCGCAGCAGGTGCAACCGGCACGGTCAGCGGTGGCAACGGTGTAGCGGGGACTGACGGTAACGGCGGCGGCGCCGGCGGTGCCGGCGGTGCAGTGGCTGGCACGGCACCCCTTGCGACGGGTGGCATCGGCGCTGCTGGAGGCAACGGCACGGCAGGCTCCAACGGCGGGGCAGGCGGCGCGGGTGGCGCAGCGTCCACTACCGGCACCAACGGGGCTGCCATCGGTGGCGCTGGCGGCGCAGGCGGAAACGGCGGAACAGGTAATACCAACGGCGGCGCAGGCGGTGCGGGCGGTGCAGGAGTCAGCACCACCGGAGTAGGTACCGGCGGGGCCGGTGCCAACGGTGGCGACGGCGGAATCGGGGCAGCGGGTCAGCAAGGCGCGACCGGTGCGGCCGGTGTCGCAGGCACCAACGGGGTCGACGGCACTGTCGTCGGCGCGAGTGGCACAAACGGCGGTGCCGCAGGTGCTGGAGGAAACGGTGGCAGCGGCGGGCTATTCGGTCGCGGTGGTGCTGCAGGTAATGGCGGCGCCGGAGGCGCCGGCGGAAGCGGTGGCGTCGGACAGGCCGGTACAGCCGGCGGTGACGGCACTGCTGGCGGCACGGGCGGCACGGGCGGTAACGGCGACGCGGGTGGCAATGGCGGCGTCGGCGGCGCAGGCGGTGCTGGCACGGGTGCAGGCGGCACTGGCGTCGGAGGCGCGCGAGGACTCGGCGGCTCAGGCAATACCGGCGGTCCGGGCGGCGCCGGAGGTGTCGGTGGTGCAGGCGGTGCAGGCGGAGTCGGAGGCGCCGGCGCTGCAGGTGGTGCGGGCGGAGTCGGAGGAGCCGGCGCTGCAGCCGGTAAGGCCGGCGGAGCCGGATTGTTCGGCAGGCGCGGAGCCGCCGGTTCGGCGGGTAGCGCTGGGGCCACCGGTGTCAACGGCGCAGCAGGCGCAAGCGGGGCCTCAGGCCATGCAGGCGCCAGCGGTGCCGCAGGCGCTGCGGGCACCGCAGGTGCCAACGGCACCGCAGGCGCCGATGGGGCGCAGGGCGCCTCGTCATAAAACGCAGTAGGCAGTGGTCAGTTGAATGATCCTGCTGTTCACGTGGGGGCGTCGGCCATGCCGGCGCCCCCACGTCATGCGCATGTTCACGTGCGATCGACGCAGCAATCAGAACGGAAGCCGATGACAGTCTTAGACGGTGTACGCCCGGCGGTCGCCGTGGACACCAGCGCGTACCCCCGGATCAGTGCGGAGACGACGTCGGTCGACGACGTGGGTCGGCTGTTGTTGCACTGCGCCGATCGGCCTGGGTTGGTAGCAGCGGTCAGTGCATTCCTCGCCCAAGCGGGGGCAAACATCATTTCGCTGGACCAGCATTCGACGGCGCAATCCGGTGGGACGTTCATGCAGCGCACCATCTTTCACATGCCCGGACTGCCGACCGCGCGGCACGCGCTACAGCGCGACTTCGGCCGGCAGGTCGCCTCACGGTTCGGCATGGATTTCCGGCTCACCGAGGCAGTCACGCCCAAACGGGTGGCGATCATGGCGTCCAAGGACGACCACTGCCTCCTCGACCTGCTGTGGCGCAACCGGCGCGGCGAATTGGACATGTCGGTTGTCATGGTGCTGTCCAACCACGCTGACCTCGCCGAACAGGTCCGCCCGTTCGGCGTCCCGTTCCTGCACGTGCCTGCGACGAAGGAAACCCGGGCGCTCGCCGAACGACGTCAACTCGACGCACTCCGCGACAAGGTGGACCTGGTGGTCCTCGCCCGCTACATGCAGATCGTCAGCCCTCGATTTCTCGCCGAGGTCGGCTGCCCCCTCATCAACATCCATCACTCATTCCTGCCCTCTTTCGTAGGTGCGGCACCGTACCGGCGTGCCAGGGAGCGGGGCGTGAAACTCGTCGGGGCAACGGCTCACTACGTCACCGAAGATCTCGACGAGGGGCCGATCATCGAACAGGACGTCGTGCGCGTGGACCATCGTCACGGGATCGCCGACCTGACCCGTCTCGGCGCTGACGTCGAGCGTGCCGTGCTCTCTAGGGCAGTTCGATGGCACTGCGAAGACCGGGTCATCCAATACGGCAACCAGACAATTGTCTTCTAGCGCTTCCGTCGGGTTCGCGTTCTCCGACCGTCCGCGTGCCGAGAATCTTTCTTTTCGCAATTAGTCAGCTAGCCCTGGTCGCTTGCCGAACAGAAGTTGACAGTGTTAAATTCTGTCCCGTGAGGTTGCGAGGGGGCCATGACTACCTTGCGTCCATCGCGGCGGACAGCTCCGCCTTATTCGGCATCGCCGCCGACTTCGACCTTGCACTGCCGGTTCCCACTTGCCCAGGTTGGACGCTGCACGATCTCGTCGAGCACGTGTCGGGGGCGAATCGTTGGGTCAGCCACTGTGTTTCCTCGGGATTGACTCCTCAGGAGCGCATCCTGCCCTCGGGTCCTTCGGAACCGGAGTTGCTCGTCGACTGGGCGTGGGAGTCGGTCGACGAGCTGTTGGACGTGCTTGTCGCGACGCCCACCGACGAGTTGGTGTGGACCCCGATCCGCAGCGCTCTTGGCATCGTCGGAGAAGCCATCGAACCACCACTGGCGCTCGACGGTATCGACGAGTACGCCGAGGAGTTCCTGCCACTGATGCTGCTTGGGGTCGGCGTACCACCCGTAACCGCAGTGTTGCTCTCGCCCAACGACATCGACGAGACGCGGACGTTGTCGTTGCTCCCCGCCGGTGATGACAACGACCGATGTGCGCCCACGGTCGAACTCAAAGCATCCGCTTCCGATTTGTTGCTGTGGATGTGGAATCGGGCGCCGGACGGCGCGCTGAAGGTCAGTGGCGACGATGCCGTCGTGCAGTGGTGGAGGGGTTTGGCGATCTAATGAGATTTGGAACGAACCACGCGTTTCAACTGCCCCCCGATCGCACGTCTGCGCAAGTGTGATCGAAGACTCCGACTGGGTGAAGCGCACGTCGAACTCGCTGTTGTTCACCGACCCGAAGGAGATGGCCGAGCACATGGCCGTGCTGCGTGATGCGGGTGTCCGCAACGTCGTGCCATGGATGGGCGTTGGCGGCGTGGCTAGAGAACACGTCTTGCGTTCCATGCGGCCGTTCGCCGAACAGGTCATGCCGAAGTTTGCGGACTAGCCGGATGAAGCAACTCCGATACGGTGAACTCGACCGCAGTGTCGTCGTTGCCGCTGCCATGCGCCTCGCCGAGAGAAGCGGTGTCCGCAGCGTCACCGTGCGCGCGCTGGCAACCGAACTGGGCCTGTCGACGACTGCGATGTATCGATACGTGGACGGGAAGGCTGAACTCCTCAACCTCATCGCCGAGACCACGCTTTCCACGGTCGAGCTTCCGGAGTCTGGTCCGTGGCAGCAGCGGATCCGTGTGTTTGCGAACAGCGCGCGACAGGCGATGCTCCGCATCGATGGCATCGCCGACGTCTTGCAGACCCACCCAGCGAAAGGTGCAGCGCAGCAAGTGGATGCGCTCATGCAGCAACTTGTCGTCGATGCGGGCGTGCCGCCGGCTCAGCGTGAGTCGGCGCGCGTTCTGCTGATGATCTTCGTCATGGGCTCGGTGTCGTTCGATCAGGCCATCGACGGATTGCCCCATCAGCTGACCGTCTCCCCGGATGCTCGCTTCGCGCAGGGGCTCGAGGTGCTGATAGCCGGGCTCGAATCGATGTGAGCATCCTTCTCGTTCATGGCGTCGGCGGTCGGCCGCGCTCCTGGAACATGGTCCTCGAGCATCTGGATGAAGCCGGACAGTCGGTGGCCCACGTCGCCAACGACGTCGTGCGGCGAGATCCCGGTTCCCACGTCATCGTCGGCCACTCGTTCGGCGGAATGGTCGCTCAGGAGATCGCGCTCGAAGATCCAGCCCTGGTTCGCGGTCTCGTCCTCGTCAGCACGATCCCCGGTGCAACACGCAGGGTCGGCGAGATCAACCGTGCACTGGCCGACGACGTCGAAACACGGGGACTGGACGACGTGGCAAGGGGTTTCGCCCCGGGCAGGCTAGAGGTGGACCCGCACCTCGGCGCCGCGTTCGTCGCCGACATGCTCACTGCCGGAGCGACGTCGGTGTGTGCCGCGTTGCGTGCCATCGCCAACTGGGACGCCACCGACCGACTGCCAGCGCTGCGCTGTCAGGCGATCGTGATGTCCCGGGGATGCGGAACCAGACCTCGACAGGCAAGAGCTTCTTGCGCAACTGATTCAGGCCACGTTCGAGGTGCTCGGCAACACGGGTCACCTCGCTCCGTGGGAGGCGCCAGAACGCGTTGCGCGAGCCATTACCGAGATGAACGAGACGAGATGACCATGGTGAATCCGCAACAAGCCGAGGCCGCCGCAGAACCTCTTCGGGTAGTGCAGTGGTCGACGGGAAACGTCGGTCGACGAGCTTTGCAGGCCATCATCGATCTGCCCCACCTGCACCTCGTGGGAGTGCACGCCTTTTGCGCCGCGAAGATCGGCAAGGACGCCGGGGAACTCGCCGATCGCGCGCCAACTGGTGTCATCGCGACGGACGACGTGGCGAAACTCATTGAACTGCAACCTGACTGCATAAGCTACATGCCCGTCACGATCGACTACAGCCTCGTGGCAGACTTCCTGCGGGCGGGTATCAACGTCGTCACCACTGGCGACTTTCTCACCGGTTCCTACCACGCCAGGGAACGCGCACAGCTCGACGAGGCCGCCCGTCACGGCGGCGTCACCTTCCTCGGAACGGGCTTCGAACCAGGGTTCGTCAACCTCACCGCCGGGTTTCTCACCGGCGGGTGTCGGCGGGTCTACAGCGTGAGTCTGGTTGAGACACTGGACTGTACGACGTATCCCGTCGCTGCCGCCTGGCGGGTGATGGGTTTCGGAAGGCCTCTGCGGGATCGGTGCGTGCGGCTCACTCCCGAGACGTCGCCGTATGGCTTGGCCTACTTCGAGACGCTGGATCTCATCGCCGCAATGATCGGCGCCGAACTCGAACACAAGGAACTGGTCGTTGAGCAGGCGACTGCCACCAAGGACCTCGAACTTGGCTGGGCCCGCTACGAGCAAGGCAGTGTCGCGGGCCAGCGCCGCACGTACCGAGGGTTCGCCAATGGTCGGTGCCTCGTCGAACTAGCGCTGTGCTGGACCATGAGCAGCGATTCCCTCGACCCGCAATGGAATGACCCCGAGGGCTTTCGGATCGAGATCGAAGGTGAGCCGCGAGTCGAGGCCACGATCAAGTACACGCTGCCGCATGTCGAGGGACTCTCGGAGGAAAAGGACACGATGAGCCTGCTCATGGTGAGCACCGCGATGACGGCGCTGCACGCGATCCCGGCAGTCTGTGCAGCGGCACCGGGCGTCGTCGCGATGTCCGAACTGCCCCCAACGGGGGCACCCCATACCGTGGTCTAGGGGATCAACGCCTGGCGCGCAGACCCTCCACGACCGCGACGAGCGCCGCGCTGGTCTGCACCCGCGCCTCCTTCGGGTTCTGGTGCGCCGCAACGGATAACGCTGCACCGTTGACGAGAATGAGAAGTAGCTCGGCCAACGTTCGAACGGGTTGATCCACCAGGATCCCGAGCGCCGCCGCCTCGGCGAGAGGCGCCTCGATTCCTCGAAGTCCTCGTTGCTCCTCGAGGTGCTGCCATCGCTCGATACCGAATACCGCAGGCCCGTCGATCAACAAGGCTTGTACGTCTCGCGATCGCGACGTGATTTCGAGGAATGCGCTCATCGACGTCGCTAGCCGGGCGAGTGGGTCGGGTTCGTCGGACAAAAGTGGTGCGAGTTCGTCGACGAGCCGCGCCTGCACCTTTGCGAAGACGGCGACGAACAGTTCCTCGCGGTCCTTGAAGTGGTGGTAGAACGCGCCGCGGGTTCCGACACCTGCGCGCTCGACGATGTCGGCCGTGCTGGTCGCGAAGAAACCCTTTGAGGCCCAGAGAGTGCGCGCGGACTCGATCACTGCGTCGCGGGTGGCTTCTGCCTGAGCTTGACGTGTCATGACTGTGCTACCGTACCTTCACATGCAGCCTGCATGTGAATTTGTTGGAATGAGCTGGGGGTGGCCGTGAGCCAAGTCGCTGAGTACGAGGCGGAATCCTGGACGCTGTTCGAACAGTTCAACGAGGCCGTCTCCTTCGGGCCGCCCTCGCCATACCCCGAATTTCACCGCCTGCGCGCCGAGGCCGCCGTGCACCCGGCCATGCCACACCTGGGAGTCACCGAGCAGACGCCCGGTCAACCAAAGACGTTCAGCGTCTACGGATATGACGCGGCGACGACGGTCCTGCGCGACACCGAGACCTACAGCAACATCGCCTACAAACCGATGATCGGCGACGTGATGGGACGCACGCTCATCGAGATGGACCCGCCGGAACACCGGGGCTACCGCATGATGCTGCAGCAGTCCCTCTCACCCAAGGCGATGGTGGCATGGAAGGCGGAACTGGCAGAGCCACTTGCCACCGAGATGGTCGGCGCGATCCGGGATCGCGGTCGGGCCGACCTCGTCCGCGACCTGCTCTTCGCATTCCCCATGCGCACCTTCGCCGCGATGCTCGGGCTTCCGGCAGACCAGTTCCCCGTCTTCCATCGCCACGCGATCGAGGTCATCGCGGCGACGAGCGACATGGCCAGGGGCCACGCCGCAGCGGCTGCGCTCGGCAGGATGATCGGTGAGGTTCTCGACGCGCGACGGCAGACGCCCCAGGACGACCTGATCTCGGTACTGGCGGAGGCCACACACGACGGGCAACGCCTCACCGACGAGGAGATCTTCTCCTTCCTACGATTGCTTCTGCCAGCGGGTGCGGAGACGACGTACCGGTCGTCGTCCTCGCTGTTGTTCGCGCTGCTAACCCAGCCCGACCAACTCGCGATGGTTCAAGAAGACCCAGAACTGCTCGGCCCGGCGATGAACGAGGCCTTCCGATGGGAGACCCCGCTGCTGTTCTCCCCGAGACTGGCCGTCCAGGACTCGGTGCTCGATGGGGTCGAGATCCCTTCGGGCTCTTCGGTGATGGTCATCCTCGGTGCGGCGAATCGCGACGCGACCCGATGGCCCGACCCCGACCGGTTCGACCTCACCCGAGAGCGCAAAGGCCACCTGGGGTTCGGCCACGGCGCCCACCTCTGCATCGGTCAGCACCTGGCGAAGATGGAAACCGAGGTGCTGGTCCGAACCCTGTTGGATGGTCTTCCTGGGCTGCGGCTCGATCCCGATGCTGCGCCACCTGCCATCGTGGGAACCTTGCTGCGCTCACCCGCCCGGCTCGACGTCGTTTGGGAGGCGTGAGATGGCACGGGTACGCGTCGTGCAATGGACCACGGGAATCGTTGGCGCATCCGCGGTCCGCGCGATCCTCGACGATCCGCGGCTCGAGCTCGTCGGGGTCTTCGCCCACGGCGCGGACAAGGTCGGCAAGGACGCGGGCGCGTTGGCTGGCCGCCCCGATACCGGGGTACTGGCGACCGACGACGTAGCCGCGCTGCTCGCACTGAAGCCCGATTGTGTTGTGTACATGCCACATTGGCCCGAGGTGGACGTCCTCGAACGCATCCTTCTGGCAGGCATCAACGTGGTGACTACGGCACGCCTGGTCAGCGGTGAGCACTACCCCGACGACGCGGGCGCGCGGCTTCGGGCGGCCGCACTGGCGGGCGGCGTCACGCTCGTCGGCACGGGCATGAACCCGATGTACGTCCCTAGCCTCGCCCTGGCCTCGACGGCCATGTGCCGCGACGTTCAATCGATTCGCGTCACCGAATCGCTCGATTGCGTCGGATACGCCAGCGCACAGATGTGGGAGGGCTACGGATTCGGCGGTCCCCCCGACACGGACAGGCTGCGTGAAATCCAGTGGGAGGCCGAACCCGATTACCGTGAGGCGCTCGACCAGCTAGCGCAGGGGATCGGTCTGGAAGTCGACGACTACGACCTTGCGGTGGACTGCGCGGTTGCCGTCGATGACCGCGACCTGGGCTTCATGCTGATCGACGCAGGAACGGTGTGCGGCACTGACGCGACCTGGACCGGCAGCAGCGAAGGCACTCCGATCGTCGAGATGCGGACGATCTGGACGCTCGGAAGCATTTTCGGGGCGCCGCAGGAACCCGAGTGGAAGTTGCTGAACGGCTACCAGATCGACGTCAAGGGTGAGCCGAACGTAAGGGTGAAGCTGTCCTTCCGGCCCGACGACTTCATGAACTTCGACATCGGCACGACGACGGCGATGCCCGCCATCAATGCCTTGACGGCAGTCGTCGCGGCGCCCAGCGGGGTTCTGTCCGTTTCGGAGCTGCCCATCGTCACCGCGCGCGGCAAGGTTCGAAGGCTGGCGAGTCCTCACGCTGCGCGCTGATGCATGTCGAAAGGACGGAGGTCGTTGCCGTCCACGACTGCGACGATGCGGCCCAAGCGCGCTTCGGCACGCTCGAACACCCTGGCTCGTTGTCCGGAGTCGTCGACGTCCGCCGCGATCGCCATGACCTCGGAGTTCTTGTTGCCGTGCAGGATTCGTGCCAGCGGCGCCGGAGTTGGCGCCGTCACGACCACGCGTACGCCATAGGTCAATAGTCGCAGGGCCAAGCGGTATCCCTCGTCGGAGTCCGCGTGCGTGATCAGGACGACGTCGCCGCGCTCCGTGGCGGTCCAGCGGCGGTTGTGCATGTCATCGGTTCGGCTCATGTCACCGGTCGACGCGTCGAAGCTAGGGCGGTCCCATCAAGCGGCTGTGCCTCTCATCAGAGTCCGCGATCGCGATGCTCAAGCGGTCTCGAGCCGGCTAGTCACCGGGAGTCACGACGATAGGGACATCGAGGTGTCGCAGGATCCTGGCAGCGGTCGAGCCGATGAAGAGGCGGCGAGGAGGCGCGAGCCGACTGGAACCCAGCATCAGCAGATCGCCATCTTCCCAATCGAGGCCTTCGACGGCGGCCTCGACGGTCTCGCCGTCGGCGACTACGGCGGTGACGTCGGCGCCCTCCGGCAGGGCCGCCTTGGCGGACTCGAGCGCGGCGTGGGCATGTTCGCGGGCGGCCTCGAAACCGGCCTCGCCGTGTTTGTCCAGTGCAACCAGCGACACCAGCCGCAGTGGCGCCCCCGTCGCCTTGCTCGCCCGCACGGCGGTTTCGAGCAGGCGAGCCGCGCCGGGGCGATCACCTATCGCGCACGTGACGCTTCGCACCTGCTTCACGTCGGAGTCTCGGGTGCCTCGCGGAGCGACCGCGACCGGAACGGGTGACGAGTGCAGCAGGTCATCGACGAACGAGCCCAGCGTCAAGCTGCCCGCCAGGCCGCCGCCCGATCCGCCGACCACGATTGCCTCAGCGCCGAGCCGAACGGCCTCCTCGCCGAGTGCTTCGGCGACCGATTCCGCGACGATCACCTCGCCGTGGGCCGCGACGTCGTCCGGCACGAGGCGCTTCGCCTCCTCTAGCCACTCAGAGCCCTGTTCGGCGAGCACCTCGTGGAACTTGTCGGACGTCAGCCGGTGAACGGTCACGTCGTCGGCTGCCAGGACCATCCGCAGTTCCAGGTCGGCGCCGAGAGTGCGGGCGAGCCGAACTCCGAGCGCAACGGCGTCGGCGCCGCCGTTTGTCGCGAGATACCCTACGACGAGCTTCACTTGGGCTCACCGGCCTTGCCGTGTTCGACGTGGGGGATGGGCGTGCCCTCTTCTGCCAGGGTCTCCTCTTCGATCTTCATCGTGAGCGGGGTGCGCAGACCCTTGGTGACGTACACCAGCAGCACGAGCCCGATGACGAACCAGATCGCGCCGTAGAGAAGTGCGTCGAAGTGCAGGTTGATCCACAGCACCGCCGTCAGGCACATGCCGATGATCGGCAACACGATGTTGGTCAATATCTCGAACGGCGTCTTCCGCTTCTTCAATCTCACCGCGTAGTACAGGAGCACCGTCAGGTTGACGACGGTGAAGGCGATGAGGGCGCCGAAGTTGATCATCGCCGAGACGAATTCGAGCGTGAACCGGAATGCAAGCAGTGACACGACGCCGACGATGAGCACCGCGTGCAGCGGCGTCAGGAACTTCGGGTGGATGTAGGACAGGAACTTCGGGATGCGGCCCGTGCCGTTGCGGGCCATCACGTAGATCATCCGGGACACGCTGGCGTGCGAGGAGAGGCTCGACGCGAACATGGCAGCCAACGCCGACGAGACGAAGAGAATCTTGAAGAATTCGCCGCCCACCTTCAAGGCGAGCTCGGGCAGCGTGTCGTCGGTGACCTCGAAGCCTTCGAGCGTCGGGAAGGTGGCCTGGGCGAACCATGCTCCGAGCAGGAAGATCGCGCCCCCGATGAGCAGTGCAAGGACGATCGCCTTGGGAACGGTGCTCGGCGTCTTGGCCTCTTCGCTGTACATCGTGATCGCGTCGAAGCCGATGAAGGAGAAACACACCACCGTGGCGCCCGCGATCACCGCTCCCATGTCGACGCCCGCGTGATACAGCGGTTCGAGCGTCAGCGCAGTGCCCTGGCCCATGCCCTTGGTCAACGAGATGTACGCCAAGATGACGAACACCCCGATGAGCACGACCTGGAAGACGACGAGAATCCCGTTGATGCTCGACGTGCCCTTGATGCTCCAGCAGTTGAGCGCGGTGACGATCGCGACGTAGACGATGACGAATATCCACGACGGCGTGTCAGGGAAGAACGACTCGAAGTAGATTCGGCCGATGACCGCGTTGACCATGGGCAGCAGTAGATAGTCGAGCAACGAGGACCATCCGACGAGGAAGCCGACGTTGGGGTGGATCACCTCGGACGCGTAGGTATAGGCCGACCCTGCCGACGGAAAGACTCGGGTCATCCGGCCGTAGCTCAGCGCGGTGAAGACCATCGCGATGAGAGCGACGAGGTAGGCGAGCGGAACGACCCCATCCGTCTCCTCCGACACGATGCCAAAGGTGTCGAAGACCGTCATGGGCGTCATGTAGCCGAGGCCGAGGCCGACGATGGCCCACAGTCCGAGTGACCGAGAAAGATGTGGTGTGCTGGTGGTTGGTGAGGTCTGTTGCACGCGAGAGCCTTTCACTCGATCGGCCGGGTAGCTCACACGTCGCCCACGGGGGCGGCCGTCGGTTCCCAGACCGACACCCTATCCATCAGGCCTCTACCTAGACGTGCGTTTCTGGCCATCGACTGTCAACGCGCACGGCATCTGCTGCGGTAGCAACCGGTCAGATTGGAGCGTCGTCGCCGATCCACACCGTCTTGGCGTTCATGAACTCGCGCATGCCGAGGTCGGAGAGTTCGCGGCCGTAGCCGCTGCGCTTCACCCCGCCGAACGGTATCTCCGGGTAGCTTGTCGTGTTCCCGTTGATGAAGGCCATGCCGGATTGGACGTCACGGATGAAGAGTTGGCGTTCTTCTTCGTCCTCGGACCATAGGTTGGAGCCGAGCCCGTAGGGGTGACCGTTGGCGATCTCGAGTGCCTCCTCGATGGAGCCAACCGAGAACACTTGCGCGACAGGGCCGAACACTTCTTCGTGGTACATGTTCATGTCCGAGGTGATGTCGGTCAGGACTGTGGGTGGGTAGAACCAACCGGGGCCATCGGGTGCCTTGCCGCCGACGAGCGCCTTGGCTCCCTTGGCCAGCGCGTCGTCGACGTAGGCCGCCACGTCGTCGCGGCCCGATTTGGTTGCCAGCGGACCGATGTCTGTCTTGGGGTCCATCGGATCACCCACCACGAGTGCGCCCATCTTGGCGACGAAGAGTTCGAGGAAGGCGTCGTAGACGTCGGCGTGGACGAAGAAACGCTTGCCGTTGATGCAGGACTGCCCGTTGTTCAGCGTGCGGGCCTTGACCGCGACGTCGGTGGCACGGTCGAGGTTGGTGGAGGGCATGACGATGAACGGATCCGAGCCACCGAGTTCGAGTACGACCTTCTTGATCTCGCTTCCGGCGATGGTGCCCACCGACACCCCTGCAGGTTCGCTACCGGTCAGGGTGGCGGCCTTCACCCGATCGTCGCGCAGTACCTGCTCCACACGGCCCGAGGAGATGAGCAGGGTCTGGAAGACGTCTTCGGGAAAGCCCGCCTCGCGGAACAACTGCTCCATGTACAGCGCCGTCTGCGGCACGTTCGACGCGTGCTTGAGCAGTCCGACGTTGCCTGCCGTCAGCGCGGGCGCGGCGAATCTCATCGCCTGCCACAGTGGAAGATTCCACGGCATGACGGCGAGTACCGGACCAATCGGCTGATACGTCACGAAGCTCTTCTTGGCTCCGACACCGGCAGCATCGGCGGGCAGATCCGTCAGATACGCGGGACCGTGGGTGGCGTAGAAGCGCAGTCCGTGAACGGATTTCGCGACTTCCTGCTGCGCGGCGCGGTAGGTCTTGCCCATCTCGGTGGTGATCAGCGCACTGACCGAGTCCGCTTGCTTCTCCAAGTGGTCGGCAGCTTGGCGTAGCCACCCGACTCGCTGTTCGATGGTGGTCAGTCGGTAGGACTCCGCGGCGATTGCAGCACGTGCGAGCTTGTCCTCCAACTGTTCCGGCGTGAGCTCGTCGAAGTTCTCGAGCACCTCGCCGGTGAGGGGGCTGACGGTTTGAATTGCCATGGTGATCAATGCCTTTCGCGTAGTGCTTTGGTGACGGCCTCGCCGACCAAGCCGCCAGATGCCGGGTTCTGACCCGTGATGAGACGGCCGTCGACGACGAGTTTGGGTTGCCAAGGATCGGTCTGCTCGTACAGGGCGCCCTCCGCGCGCAGTGCTGTCTCCAGGTCGAAGGGAACGTCGTCGGCGGCGTATCCGTCCTCTTCGGCCTTGGTGAACGAGGTCAACTTGCGACCGCTCACCAGCGGCGTCCCGTCGTCGAGCTTCACACCGAGAAAGGCGGAAGGTCCGTGGCAGACGGCCGAAACGATCATTCCCGAGTTCCACGCGGCGATGACGGCGGCCTGCACCTCGGGGTTGCCGGTGATGTCGACCATCGGGCCGAGGCCACCGGGGATGAAGATCGCGTCGTAGTCGAGAACGTCGACCTCGGACAGCTTGCGGCTGTGTGCCAAGCGTTGGTATGCCTTGCTGCCGAGGAACGATGTCTGAACCGGGTCGTCCCCGTCGAACCCGTCTTCGGGTGGCTTCCCGCCCAACGGCGATGCGAACTCCAAGGCGACGCCTGCTTTGTCGAACACATCGAAGGGATGGGCGATCTCGGGAAAGAAGAAGCCCGTGTGCCGCTTGTTCGGACCAATCTCGGCGGCGTTGGTGGCAATGCACAAGACGTAGGGAACTGCCATGTCGATCTCCTCTGAATCCGTTTCGTGTCCGGCCGTCGAACGCCTCAGCTCGTGGTCGTCAGCCTTCGAGCCTTGCTCTGCAGTGTGGCCAACGCCTCGATGAGATATGTCCGGAACACCGGATGGTTCTCGCTCATCGGGAAGTGACCGATGCCCTTCATCTCGATGAAGGCCGCGTTGCGGATTTGCGATGCGGTACGGGCGCTGTCGCCGGGCGTCGTCAGGTAGTCGTAGTCACCGGTGAGCATCACCACTGGGCACTGGTCGCCGTCGATCTCCGACAGCTTCTCGCGCAGGTCGTGATCGACGGAGTAGAAGTACAGGTCGCCCTTGAAGGCCTCCGAGCCCTGGCTGTAGTAGAACCAGGTCTTCCAGCGATCGGCGTCAGGAGACTGCGGAGCCATCAGGTCCCACACTCCGCTGGCACAGACCTGCGCAGCGTTGGCGTGCGGGTGCTGCCACCAGTCGAGGTAGAAGCCCGGCGAATAGTCGGCGCCCTCGACGGGAATGACGCCTGCGAACCGGTCCGGACGGCGAAGCGCCAGTTGCAACGCGATGTTTCCGCCGAACGAGGAGCCCATGAAGATCGGGTTCTCCAACTCGAGCGCATCGACCAGCGCCACGATGAAGTTCGCGTAGTGGTCGGCCGAAAGACGGTATTCCTCGGTCCACCACTCCGTGTTCTCCGGCGGGTCGGACTTGCCATGCCGGGGCAGGTCGTAGGCGATGACGCGGTAGTCCTTGGTGATCTCCTCGTCTTCGAGCAGCCCGCGCCATTGGTGGTTGTGGCATCCGGCGGTGTGCTGGCAGACCAGCGGCTGACCGGTGCCGTTCTCGAGGTAGAAGACCTTGTACTGCAGACCGTCGACGTCGACGTCCACGTAGTGTCCCGTGACGGGGGAGATCTTGCTCATGGGTTGACCTTTCGGGTTGGTGGGATGACTAGACCGGCACGCCGACGACGCGCAGGAGTTCGATCTGACGGGTGACGCACCGCAGGTTCTGCATGAGGACCAAGACGTCGCCCTCTAGCTTCATGTCGCGCTGAAAGCTCGCCGCCCAGATCCCGTGGTACATCGGAGCGGGGAGCCGAACCCCGAAGTTGCGCCAGGTATCCGCGCTCGCCTTGATGGCGAACTGGTAGGCGACGTCGAGCGGTCCGGGGTTGACGGCGATGTCGACGATCTTGCCGCGGTCGAGCTGGACGACGAAGGTGTGCGCCTCCATGTCGAGGAGGTACGAGCAGGTGAAGTACTTGCCGTGCGCAGAGATTTCGGGGTCGGCGTTGTTGGCCTCGGTGAGCGCGGCGACCCACTCGGCAATGGGCGGGGCAGTGGTGCTGAGCGTCATGAAACTTCCCTTCGGTGATGGCGGTTGGTATGCCGTCAATCACACGTCGGGAGTAGATCGATCGTCCAATACCTGTCGACAACCGACCGATAGGCAACAACTAATGGTGTCGTTTGCGCTGGTCAGCTAGCCTCAAGAGGTGTTGCCTCAGCTTGATCTGCGTCTGCTGAGCTACTTCGTCGCCGTGGCGGAGGAGCTCCACTTCGGGCGTGCCGCGGCACGGCTGCACATCGCGCAGCCGTCGCTGAGCGTTCAGATTCGCAAGCTCGAACACACCTTGGACACACCGCTTTTCGTCCGCAGCAGCCGACACGTCGAGCTCACACCCGCTGGCGAAGTCCTCCTGGACGGAAGTCGCAAACTACTGATGGACGCCGAGCGGATCGCCGGCGTCACGAGGCGGGTCGGCAGCGGTGTTCCCCACCGCCGCCTCGTCGTCGGCTTTCAGGCAAACGCTGCAGCAGAGCTCACGCCGCAGATTCTCAATGCCTTCCACGATCTGCATCCCGACGTCGAGGTCGAGATGCGATCCCACGACTTCACCGATCCGTATGTCGGGCTGGGCGACGGATCGGTCGACGTCGCCTTCGTGCGGCCGCCCATCTTGGTGCAGGACTGGCTGGGTCTCGAGATGTTGTTCGTCGAGTCGCGGCTACTGGTGGTGTCATCGAGTTCACCGCTTGCCGGTGAGAAGCAGATGAGCGTCGAGCAGGTTCTCGATCAGCCCTTCGTAGCGCGCCGGGCACCAGAGACGTGGCGAAACTTCTGGCTGGCGACCGACGCACGCGGGGGAGAACCCGTGCGCCTCGGAGCCGAGGTGGCCACCGTAGACGAATGCTTCGAGGCGATTCTTTCGGAGCGTGGCGTTGCGTTCTCCCAGGCGTCGACGCAGCGGTACTACGGGCGCCCGGGTCTGTCCTTCATTCCGGTGCCCGACATTCCGCCAACCGTGTTGGCGATCGCGTGGCGCACCGACGTGGATTCCCCCGTCGCGCGCGACTTCGTCACCACCGCAAGGGCGGTCGCGTCGTTGACTCAGATACCCGACGCCTGGTCGCCGCGGCGCGATCCGGTCGCAGTGCGCGCGCAGTAGGTCACCGGGGCAGTGTCGCCTCGATTCGCAGTTGCCTTGGCTCCCAAGGGCATTCGCGTCAATGCCGTGGCGCCAGGGGCGATAGACACGCCGTGACCGCTCCCATGCAGGGCGTCCCCGAGATCGCCCACATCCCCTTGCGCCGACTAGGTCTCGTCGGCGAAGTCGCGCCAACGATCGCATTCCTGTGCACCGAGCAGTGCAGCTACACCAGCGGCGCCTTCTTCATCGTCGACGGAGCATCGGACTGCTTCTGACGTCGCCGCGCGCAGGGCGAGACCGCGCAGTGCCTTCAGCGCGCCCGCGCGGAACTCTGCGCTGTCGACGAGGCCGTCGGGCCCGACGGAATCCCTCGCCACTGGAAGTTGGGCGCACGCCTCCGAATCGATGGCCGCGCCGACGTAGCCCAGGACGGTGGTCAGGGTCGCGACTGCACCGTCGCCTCGACCGGGGGCAGCAATGTTGAGGAAGGCCGCCGGTTTTTCATAGAGGTCCGCAGTTCCCACGGTCCAGTCGAGCAGGTTCTTGAAGCTGCCTGGCAACGTTCCCGCGTACTCCGGCGTACAGAACAAGACGGCGTCGGCGCGCGAAATCTGTTCGTGCAGCGCGACCACCGACGGGTGCGCAGTCCCATCGTCGTCGGGGTCAAAGGCCGGCAGGTCGGCAAGGCCGTGGTACCAAGCGGTTTCGATGCCTTCCGGTGCAAGCGCTGCCACGGTGCGGAGGGCGGCCGTGTTCGTCGACGCGCTGCGAGTGCTGCCGGAGACGAGCAGGACGACCGTCATTCGGCAGCGGCTTCCTGCGGTGAGGGTGGCGTGTGAGGCATGGCGAGCACCGCTATCGTGGTCGCGGCGGCGACGACGAGCACGCCGAGGAACACCGCTGCCGAACCAGCTTGGATCGCCGCGGGACCGATCGAGTGAATGTCGCCTCGGCCGAAGATCGAGTTCGCGATGGCGCCGAAAACGGCGACGCCCACTGCGCTACCCAGGGAGCGGGCGAACATGTTGTTGCCCGTGACGACGCCGCGTTCGTTCCAGTCGACACTGGATTGTGCTGCGATCAGAGTAGGCACTGCCAACAACCCCATGCCTGCGCCGATCACGAAGCACACCGTCGCCACGAAGGCCACGTTGGGGCTGTGCGCCATCGCCGCCAGAACCGCCGCTCCCGTGATCACCAGCGCCGCACCCGCCATCGCAGTCCGCTTGAAACCCCAACGCAGATATAGCCTTCCGGCGATGGCGGCGGTAGCTGGCCAGCCGATCGTCAACGCGGCAAGCGCAAGGCCCGCGACGATCGGCCGGACCCTCAGAGAACCTTCCAGATACGTCGGCACATAGGACGTCAACCCCATGAGAATCGCGCCGACGCCGAACCCGACGATCGTCGTCACACAGAGCAAGCGACGGGAGAACACCCACAGCGGGAGGATCGGCTCAGGTGCGCGACGTTCCACGGCGACGAAGATTGCGAGCAGAAGGGCCCCTGCCGCGAACGAACCGATGCTCGGCGCCGAGTCCCATGCCCAGGTCTGGCCGCCGCCGAGAACGGCAAGCACTAGCGACGTCATCGCCAATCCCAGCAACAGCGCGCCGAGCGAGTCGACCGAGCGTTGCCGGGGTGTGATCCTCTCGTGGAAGTGTCGATTGAACATCCATCCCGCCACCAGACACAGCGGGATGTTGATGAGGAACACCCCGCGCCAGATCCCGAGCTGGGAGAAGATGCCGCCGAGCATCGGGCCGACGACCGAGGAGATGGCCCACACGCTGGCCAGGTAGCCCTGCACCCTGGCGCGTTCGGCCAACGTGTAGATGTCGCCGACGATCGTCATCGCGGTGGGCTGAACGGCGCCTGCGCCGATGCCCTGTATCGCACGAAAGACGATCAACGCGAGCATGTTCCACGCTGCTGCACACAGAATCGAGCCCAAGAGGAACATCGCGATGCCAAGCAGCAGGACCGGTTTTCTACCGAAGACGTCGGAGAGCTTGGCAAAGATGGGCGTGGTCACAGCCTGGCCCAGGAGGTATGCGGAGAACAACCACGGGAACAGGTGGAAGCCGCCCAACTCGCCGACGATGGACGGCACCGCGGTCGCTAGGACGGTCGCGTCGATGGCGACGAGTCCCGTGCTCAGCATCACGGAGATGAGCACCGGCCCGCGTTCGGACCGGAACCCGACCGCGGCCGTCGAAGTCGAATGGGTACTCAAAGTTGGCAAACCCGCACGCACACCTCACTGACACAGCAGGACCTCGGGCTGGACCACCCGTTGACGACCTTCAACGCCATAACCTTGCCGTCGAATTCCCCCGTCATCGGTGAGGCGAATCTACGTAGGTCACCTGCGCCCACACTGTCGGGCGGCAGGCTCGCTAGAAGGGTGCGAGGGAGTGTCGTAGGCGTTTGATGACGTCGGGGGTGTTGGCGCGGCGTTCGGTGTCGATGCGGGTGGTGCGGTCGTGGTGTCGTGTGGTGGCGCGCCGCGGCATGGTCAGGCCGGTGGTGTGCTTGGTCGGCGGGGGTCCGGTCGTATGGGCCTCCGCGGTCGGGGCGCACAGTTCGGGGAACAGCAGTTTGCTGCCGGGGTGGGTCAGGTAGGTGTGGCCGTCGGGGTCGGTCCAGATCACGTCGCCGTTGGGCAGTTGTCGGTCTGACCAGCCGGGCCAGAACGTTTTCAGCAAATGATGGGGGCGGCATAGACATTTCAGGTTCGACGCCTGCGTCGGCCCGTGCGGCCAGGCGATGGTGTGGTCGATATCGGTGATCGTGGCGGGGCGGGTGCAGCCGGGAAACCTACACGTCAGATCGCGGCAGCGGACGAACTCGGCCAGCGTCGTCGACGGTCGGTAGCGGGGTTCGGGGGGCGCCTGGCCGGGATGGATCAGCGGGCGAATGGTGGCGTGGATGGCGGCGTGGGCGATCACCGGGGCGGGCACGACCGTGCCGCCGAGGATCACCCCGGGGCGCGCCGGGCACAGTTGGCCGGGGTCGGCGTTGATCGCGGCGAGCAGTCCCGACCAGCTGTAG
>Ga0105249_10000138_pt1 | contig 95736 bp, 93 predicted proteins | sample KBSS44metaG_FD_81522 | JGI IMG/M metagenome (GOLD analysis project Ga0105249, IMG submission 81522) | Switchgrass rhizosphere microbial communities from Kellogg Biological Station, Michigan, USA - KBS S4-4 metaG | ecosystem: Host-associated > Plants > Roots > Rhizosphere > Soil | place... | reverse complement strand
TTTCAAAATCTTAGCGGAACGTTATCGAAACAGAGGGAAACGACTTGGCTTAAGGTTTAATTTGATTGCAGGAATCTATAATTTAGAGCTGAGTAAAAACTGATTTATGAAAGAACTCTAATGTATTTCAAAATCAATCTAAAATAGGAATAAATAATAAAAGCTACCTAAGAATTTCAATAATTTAAAAATCTAATATCCAATTAATTTCTAATTTAAACCTACAACAATTCACTCCTATGTTTTTCTGACAAACAACTCTCTTGATAATCCATTATTTTAGAATTTCCTTCTAAAAACAATTTTATTTTTTATAATCTAAATCCTTATTAATGTTTAATGAATAATAACTACCACCAACAAACCCAACCCAGTTTATACTGTACCCCTCGATTTCTTTTAAAATTTTCTGCACAATTATAGGATCATAATTAAAGAAGACGATTCTTATAGTAGAGTTCTCTGATGTCTCTAATAAATCCTCAAAATATAGTTGTTCATCATCTAACTTTTCTACTAAAAGAATATCACCTAAAGCCAAGTTAGGTGCATACAAAGGAATATTTTCAATAACATATTTATCCAAACCAATCTTACGACCAAATACAATCTCTTTAGATAAAACATTATCCACATTATAATAAGGAACTATAATTTTTTCTACTTCCATCTAATCAAACTCAATTAATTTAAAAATCCATTAAAAATAAAACCGATAAAATAAACATTTTATTCTAGAATATTTATTCTATTAAAATTGAACACCATTTCAAATAATAATTATCAGCAGCTTCATTCGGGAACCAACTTGTAAATTATACAAATCGGTTTCTATTTATCTAACACCTCAACTATAAGTTTTGAACAGTACCATGTTGAAAATATAGAACTTGTCATACCGATTGGCGTTACGGATATGCTGGTCGGTTTCTATTTGTATAGCGCCCAACTACTCATCGCAAACAGCTTTTGATAAAAACACTTCACTAAACCTCAGCACAATAGAACTGATAATAGATCAATATAAAAACTCTTTGTTTCAAGCTATAACATTGTTTAATGCTTTTCAGCTTATCTGAACTTGAGCGCTAACATGATCGCTCGGAGTAGCGCTGGAAATTCTATAAGATAACCAAACCCTCTATTTAACCATAACCCTATAGCCGAAATAAAAAACAATCCTTTACCTCGTCTCAGTTGGCATCACAATATCCGCAGACTGACACACTTCTTGCCACTTGAGTTTAAAATCATCAATGGCTTTTTGTCGGGTTAAAGGTATCTGATAAATCGGTACACTCTTTGCATCGTCAATCATACCTTTTAACAATACCTGTTCTTTTGCAGACAATGCTTCAGGATTAAAATCAACATCATCTAGTGATAAACCATTTTGACGTAACTGCATTAACATTTCGGAGGTCTGTTCAAGTAACTGACATTCTTTAGGAGCTTCTGCATGTGCGACAGAAACCAATAATAATAAAATACTGAATCGTTTCATTCTCAATTGTTCTAGTTTTTACTTAACTTAGTTATACGATATTTGAGCTATTTTTTGAAGCAAATAGATACATATCCACTCAACTAAAAAGACAATTGACTATTTCAATTCCAACTTTCTTGAATTAGTATCAAGTGAAAAGAACTTCTAGCACGATTCAAAGGAGGTGAAATACAAAATAAAAATCATATAGATGTAACGTTCTCTTAAGATAATCATGATGCGGTACTTATTAGCGATTCAAACAAGTTAAAAGCATAAAACTGCTATTCGGGAGTGACAATGAATAACAGCGCCAATTATGTAAGACAAGTCAAAAATGCTAAACGTGGTGGATACACCCCAACTATTGCCAAAGATGTAAATAAGCATAAAATTCAGAAAGCTATCCAATTGATTGAGCAATGGAGAAAACTCGCAAACGAATTGAAACCCCAAATGCAAATAGATATGGCAATCACCCTAGAAGAATGCGCACAAGATCTGGATCATATTTTAAGGAGAAAATAAGTCTATATTTCAAAACTGATAAAGATTTATTGATTTAACCCCAAATACTCAAGGCTTACCCCTCCGTAAGCCTTTTTAGTCGGAAGCTTAAAGCGATTACTAATCGTTGTTCTAGTTGTCCTTACGCTAATTGCCGTTACTCTAGCTATCTTTGCTATTTTATCTACCTGCAAGTTAAAAGCGATAAAATCCGTTTCTCTCTAAAAATCTAAGCATTCATAGCACACGGCATTATCAGCTTCAGGCCAAGACCCGATCGCTAAGATTATAAATATTAAAGATTATTCAATTGTTTATTTTTTGGCTTGCAATCTTATAAATATTCTGTAAAATTCTCGCCACGTTGCCGGCATAGCTCAGTTGGTAGAGCAACTGACTTGTAATCAGTAGGTCCACAGTTCGAATCCGTGTGCCGGCACCATTTTTACTTAGCCTCGCTTTTTTAGTGAGGCTTTGTTGTTTTTGGCTTAGGCATTTACTTATAATTTTTTGATCTGCTTATAGCGTCGTAAAGAATAAAAATTATGTTTTGACTGCGCTGAGCTGTATATATCGGACGATTCCCTCTTCAAACAACCTTTGACAAAGTTTTGCGGTCATTTGTATTTTGATTTGATCTAACCCTCCACGCTCTGTTTTCGCTCGTGTCGCAATATATTGACTAAAACCAGCCAATACTGCTGTGGATAGATCTTCAATCACGATTTGCTCAAGACCATGCTGTTGCAGCGCATGATTGATTTGGGCCGTAGTCATCAGTGATTTTAAATCGACATCAGCGGCTTTAAGTAGCCATTTATATTTCACTTTTTGTTTTGAATTTAAAACTGTGTCTGAAAGCATCAACGTATGAAAACCCAAACGACCTTTTGAATTTAAAATTGGAACGACTGAATTTAAAAATAAATTTAAATCGCTGTGGTAAGCCGCATCAATACACAACACCACATCAAAAGGTTGTGTCAATAAAAGCGCATTTAAATTTAAAAAAGATTGGCAGTGAATCGCCTTAATCTGCGGGAGTTGTTTTTGAATTTTATCAACACACTGTTGTTGTAACTCAACCGCCTCTAAATCTTGAATTTGGTAGTGTTCTAACCAGTATTTTAAACTGGCACCTTGACCACAGCCTAAATCCAGTAGTCGATCATGCTGTTTAAGCTGTACCGCTTGTGCAAGTCGTTCAGCAAGTTGCTGACAGGCTTGAGGGTAAGAGAATGTAGCCTTATCCCAATAGCCTAGATTGCTCCAAGCACACTCAGCATTATCTCCTAACATTTTTGCATCGATTGCATATTTGTGTTTTGGAAGTTTTCGCTGAATCGCTTGAAGCCATTTCATTTTAAATCATTCACTTATTCAGTTATTAATTCACTGGGCTTTAATAGCCAAGTTGCGGAGCCACCTCAACTTTAGGTTTTAATCCTACAAATGGCAATGGTGCACCAAAAATTTCTGCGATATGCATTGCAGAAGTCACCGCAGATTCAAGAATTGGCAAACCATCACATGACCATGAGCCACAATAGAATACTTTGCGGTTGGCGACTTTATGACGCGCTTGCAACTCGATGTTTAAAGCCACTGTTTCAGAATCCACCACAGCACGCGTTAAAGTCACTGTAGAAATGACTTTCTTCGGATCGATACTGGTCACAGGACGCCATGTTTGAAACACTGGAGATTTACCCACCAAACTTGGTTCAATCGAGTTCAGCCAAACTGTGAATTGTTGTTTGGTAAATTTACGATCCATCATATAGCTCAATACAGCCCAATCTTTACGATTTGGCGGCATCACGGATGCATCGGTATGCATAACCAATTCGCCTTGCTCAAACTTAAATTTTTGCAATAAAGCGATATCGTCAGCAAATTGTTGTTTATTTAAAAAGTTTTCTAATTTATTGGTCGGTGTTGCAACCACTACACGGTCAAATTGAAATTGCTCACCTTGTGCATTTTCAACCAGAACAGCATTACCCTGTTCCTCAACTTTGGTAATTTCAGAACCGCTATGAATATCAATACCTTCAATCAATTTATCGACAAAAGCAGGCGTTCCACCATGTAAACGCAATAAAGCATCACCATCAGTTAATTGCTTTAAAAAGATTAAGAGCGGTTTTGCTGGCCATTCACCAATAGTTTTAGGGTCACAGGTGCAAATGGTATAAAGCACAGGCATTACTGCACCATGCCAAAATACCTCTTCAATATCATTGTGATTGATAAAATCAGCAAGGGTAATGTCTTGATTTTTAGATTTAAAAAATTGAGAAATGGCGGTTTTAAGCTGCAACATCCCTTTGACTAAACGCCAACCATACTGCTTAATCCCTTTACGGTTATTGATAATGGGGAAATTACCAATACGGGTACGTGATGTAGTCAACCAAGTTTCTGTTTTATCTTCAAATAACCAACTGCATGCCATAAAGGTACGCACTGGAAAGGTTTTTATGCCAAGGTGTGTTGCAAGGCTCAGTGTATTTTTCCATAAATGCTGATTCATCACGCGCAAAGGTGCATCAATTAAACCACCTTCAAACTCAATGCTGTGACTATCCATACCACGACCAGGTAATGCTTCGAAGATGGTAATGTTATGACCTGCATCTTTAAGAATTCTTGCGGTGGCCAGGCCAGCCATACCACTACCAATCACTGCAATATCCAAAGTTATTATCCGTGCGTAACCATTTTTTTTATTATGAGCTATAGCCGATTAAATCGCGGTATTAAAAAGTTCCAGTTTTAACTTTTTTTGTTGGAAATTTTTTAGGAAAAATCTCCATTCCTCGGTGTTTATTTAATTTTAGTGGTTTTAGGCCAAGCTCTTGTGCGACACCCTGCTTATACTTGATTGATATTTATATATATAAATACTATTAAAAACATACAGATAATTTAACTATTTATTAAAAAAACATTTACAAATGCCAATTTATTAATTATTATTTACAGCATAAAAACGATAAATAATTCACATTTACAATAAAAACAAATAATTATGACAACACACACAATAAAAGAAACTACAGCATAAAAAGGATCTCTATAGTGTGGAATAGAGATCCTTTTTTTTACTTTGAATTTGCTTTTTAAGCAAATCAATTGCACCACTTGTAAAATGACAGCATACAAAAAATACTGAAACAACGGATATAAATTAACCAAATGAAATATATTGTGCTTTACTTCACATTTTTAATTAATTATGATGCGCGAATAACAAAACAACCCAATCAAAACAAGACATAATCATCTAAAGAAAAAAACTACAGCGTAAGAGAGCTTCTGTTCAATAAGAGCAAAGCTCTTTTCTTTTTTTAAATTTCTGACCTTTTGGTGCTAAAAATTTTAAATATAAAAAAAGCGGATTTTACAATCCGCTTTTTGACTTCTCGATATCTCATACATGGCTGAACTTATAGGCTAAAGACATGCAAGCTATCCGTTATACACAAATACCTTTCATCAACATCAACTAAGCTTCCGCTACAATTTCACCAAATTTGCCATTATTGAAATCGTTAAACGCTTGCACGATTTCTTCTTTGCTATTCATTACAAATGGACCATAGCCTTGAATTGGTTCATTCAGTGGTTTACCTGTAAGGGCCAAAAACTTAGCATCTTGCACCGCTTCAAGTTGAATTGCTGCATCGCCATCTTTTTCAAACATGACAATCGAGCTATCTAGCACCTTTTGTGTACCATTGAGTAACATTTCACCTTCGAGTACAACCACCAAAGTATTGTGGTCAACTGGCACATGAATAATTTGCTCATGACCTGCTTTAAGCTGACCATCCCAAACATTGACTGGGCTAAAGGTTGAAGCAGCACCTTGTTGTTCAGCATATTTCCCTGCAACCACACGTAAGTGGCCTGCATCATCATCAAAATGAATCACAGGAATATCTTGCGCAGAAATTGCTTGATACTTTGGTTGGGTCATTTTATCTGCCGCAGGTAAATTCACCCAAAGCTGAACCATTTCAAAGATTCCACCTTTTTCAGTGAATTCATGTGAATGGAATTCTTCATGAACCAAGCCTGCTCCCGCAGTCATCCATTGCACATCACCTGTTTTAATGGTTCCACCGCCACCATGAGAGTCTTTATGGGTAACTTCACCTTGATAGGCGAGTGTCACTGTTTCAAAGCCACGATGTGGATGTGAACCTACACCGTGCTGTTCATGGCTAGGTGCAAATGTATAAGGCGCTGCATAATCCAATAATAAAAAAGGACTAATCGCTTGACCTAAACGATCATAAGAAAACAAGTTTTTTACAGGAAAGCCATCACCGACCCAATGCATATTTTGATTGCGGTATACACCAATAATTCTTTTCATCTCAATACTCCTATCTCTAGGCTTTAATATGAATCCATTTTAGGTTTTTTAAAGTGATCAATACAGCAATCTACCAATACGCTGAATCCCAAATATAGGATATTCAATAGCAACGGCACGGCGTAGTTTTTAATCAATCATCTTATTTATGAGATTATTAATCTCAGTTTATAGGCTTAATTATCATCATTAAGCCACGTAACATGAAATCCATGCAAAATAATTTGTTTTGCATTTAAGCACAATTTAAATTTTAGTGACTTCAAGGATATAAAAAATGGGAAAACCTTACGTTCGTTTAAACAAAGATGATGCTGCGGTATTGTTAGTCGATCATCAAACTGGATTACTTTCTTTAGTCCGCGACATTGACCCAGATAAGTTTAAAAACAATGTTCTGGCATTGGCTGCGGCGGCTCAATATTTTAACCTTCCCACCATTCTGACCACCAGTTTTGAAGATGGCCCCAATGGTCCACTGGTCCCTGAGTTAAAAGCGCTTTTTCCAGATGCGCCTTATATCGCTCGCCCTGGTCAAATCAATGCTTGGGACAATGAAGACTTTGTCAAAGCGGTAAAAGCAACAGGTAAAAAACAACTGATTATTGCGGGTGTTGTCACCGAGGTTTGTGTTGCCTTTCCTGCACTTTCTGCCCTTGAAGAAGACTTTGAGGTCTTTGTGATCACCGATGCTTCTGGAACATTTAACCCGCTGACACGTGACCCAGCTTGGGACCGCATGAGTAATGCAGGTGCACAATTAATGACTTGGTTTGGTGCCTCATGTGAGCTACATCGCGATTGGCGTAATGATATTGAAGGTTTAGGTACGCTATTTGGTAACCATATCCCTGACTATCGTAATCTGATCAATAGCTACACACAAAACACTTCTCAAAAATAAGATAATCGTTGTCGCGAGGAATGTAAGTCTTTGCATTCCTCGCTTTTGTTTGTGCATTTTATTTGTACAAATTTTAAAATATTTTCCTATTAATGATACTATTTTATCATCAACACACCTGAGATGAAGCTGTGCACTCTTTTGATGACTACTATTATTTCTATCTGGTGGTAAAACATGGTGGATTTAGTGCTGCGAGTGAAGCCAGTAATATCACCAAGTCTAAACTGAGCCGACGTATTCTGGATTTAGAAGCCAAATTTAATGTGACTCTGATTCAACGCTCGACACGGCATTTTAAAGTCACACCACTAGGACAAGAATTCTTTGAGGAATGTGCAAAGATTATTGAACAGGCAGATAATGCTCAGAATGTCTTATTAAAACAAGAAATTGAATTGCAGGGACTAATTAAAATTAGTTGCCCACCTGTCATGATGGAACATCAAATTCGACCGATTCTAAATCAGTTTTTAAAAAAATATCCCAAAGTTCGGGTTGAATTGGCTCTCACCAGTCGACGTATCGATGTGCTGCATGATGATATTGATTTGGCCATTCGTACTAACTTTTCAAGCAATGAAGACTCCAGCATTATCGTTAGAGATGTGATTAAAACCACTCATTGTTTAGTGATTAGTCCTGAACTTTTAGGCGATCGTGAAATTCAACATGTCACAGAACTTTGTGAATTTCCAACCATTGTATTAGGTACAGATAAACAGCACTATCATTGGCATTTACATCATATTCAGCAACGTGAAGAAATTGATATTCCGTTACAGCCTCGGGTCAAAAGTAATGACTTAATGGGTGCGTATTATGCGGTACTCGATGGCTTAGGTATTGCTGATCTTCCCTATTTAACGGTAGAACGAGACATTGCTTCAGGGCGTTTAATCCATCTGTTACCAGAGTGGTGTTCCAATATCGGTGTTGTACAGTTGGTTTACGCATCACGCAAAGGTCAACGCTTAGTCATGGAAAAATTAATTGAAGATTTAGTTGAAGGTATTCGTGCCTATGCACCTAAACACGATGGTTATATTTTATAAAGCCAAGCGAACAATAAAAAAACCAGAAGTTAAACTTCTGGTTTTTCAATTCTAATCCTAGGCAATGATTAGATTTTACCGATCAAATCAATTGAAGGTGCAAGTGTTGCATCGCCTTCTTTCCATTTTGCTGGACATACTTCACCTGGGTGTGCGTGCACATATTGTGCTGCTTTCACTTTACGCAGTAATTCTTGTGCATCACGTCCAATGCCACCAGCATTGATTTCAATAATTTGAATTTTACCTTCAGGATCAATCACGAAAGTGCCACGATCTGCAAGGCCTTCGGCTTCTATCAACACTTCAAAGTTTTTTGCCAAAGCCCAAGTTGGATCACCCACCATTGGGTATTGGATCTTTTTGATTTCATCTGAGTTGTCATGCCATGCTTTATGGGTAAAGTGTGTATCGGTAGAAACTGAATAAATTTCTACACCCATTTTTTGGAATTCAGCATAGTTGTCTGCTAGATCGCCTAACTCTGTTGGGCAGACAAAAGTAAAGTCAGCAGGATAGAAAAATACCACAGACCATTTACCCAAGAAGTCTTTTTCAGACACTTCGATAAATTCACCATTTTTATATGCAGTTGCGTTAAATGCTTTAACTTCAGTATTGATCAAACTCATTTGGTCTTCCTTCAATAGGTTTCAGGGATTGCTTATCTGTGAAATCACTATACGAAAAATTATTAAATCGGTAAAACTGGAGTTTTTAATAAAAATAATCGGTTTTATAGATTTATTTTTCTAATCTGTTGCCTTGGTTTGATCGAAAATATTATTTCAAACTTTGCTTGACCTTTCGCCTTTTACTCTATAGATTTTCTTTTTGAGTGGACTTTAAAAAATGACGTTCTCAATTCTTTTGGAGCAATTCCAAAACCTTCCTTTTGGTACAGACGCTTTTAAACAACTGAAAATAAACTGTGAATCTCAAATTGCTCATTCTGAGGCTGATTTTGAGAAAACGGCAATTTTTATGATTTATGGTTTTGCCAAAAACTATGTTTTACTCTATGAAGATCAAGCCATTACTGCTGAATTTGCGGCAAAAGCAAAAAACCAATTGCTAGGCTATATGCAGCAACTGGACATAGCAATTCAAACTCAAGATCGTGCAACAATTCTTAATCACTTAGATCAAGTCACAGCGCACTATATGCAAAGCTCACGAATTTTTTAATCACAGCATCCATGATTTAACAAGCTTGGTTATTCAGCCTTGTTGTTGCTGATATACGCTTTCTAAACTGCACCAAGCCGCATGTGCCAATGCTGCTTGGTAAACTTTTGGCGTGGCTTTCACTTTACCTGACAACCATGCCCGACAATAACTTTCTGTCGATCCAACCATAAATGACAATAATAATTCATGGGGAATGTTCTTGATCACCCCATAATCGGGTTGCTGTTTCATCCAAGCCAATAAGTGCTGGTTACGTAAATGATTCTGCTGTTTTAGCTGATCCCGTTGAGAACTTTTAGAAATACTAAAATTGGCAGTATATAAAAATCTGGCGAAATCAGGATAATCCATCACCCAGTCTATATAACTTGCTGTCATCACTTGGATACCCTGCTGTAGACTTTGTGCAGACAATAATGCTTGATCACGGCGTTCTGCTTGGTCTTCTATGGCTAAAATATACAGGGCTGCCACTAAACCTTCTTTATTTTTAAAATGGTGATAAATCGCTCCCACACTGGTTTGCGCACGTTCACGGATCATTTCTATTGTTGTTGTTTCAATCCCATATTCTAAAAAACAGGCTAATGCTTCCGTTAAAATCACACGTTTTAATTCTGCACGACGTCCACTATAACGACGTTCCAACAAACTTTGATTATTCATGTACAGCCTTTGATTTTATTTAAGCATTTTCTATATGACATTTTACGCGATTCAAATCGTCTGTCGAGCCAATAACAGAATTTAATTCTGTATTAGAATAATATTCTGCAAACTAAATAATATTCTGTAAACTAAATAAGGAATACAACAATGAGCCAAACCCTAAAACTGTGGAATAGATTTAAAAATAAGCCCGCTGGCAAATGGACATTTTCAAAATTATTGTGCTTAAAAGCGCCTTATTTCAGCAGTATCTCACCTGTTTTTGAACGACTCGAAACAAATTATGCTGAAATTAAAATCAAAAAACACCGTGCTGTACTCAATCATATTGGTACAGTCCATGCAATTGCCATGTGCAATATGGCTGAACTGGCTGGTGGAACCATGACCGACGTAACTGTGCCTTCCACGCATCGTTGGATTCCCAAAGGGATGACGGTTGAATATTTAAAGAAGGCTGAAACTGATTTAATTGCGATTGCCACACCTGTTGAAAGCAATTTTCAGTGGAATCAAGGTAGTGATTATTTGGTCAATGTGGAGGTTAAAGACACGCACAATGATCTGGTATTTAAAGCTGTGATTACCATGTGGGTTTCTGCGAAAAAGTGATTGTCTAAAACCAAATCATGAAGCTCATAAAAAACCCTTTGTTTTCACAAAGGGTTTTGATAAAGCTTGACCGTTTTTATCAATTAGAACGGATATACATATGAAAAATTAATTTATCTATATATATCATCAAATTAAATATTAATTGTAAATATTTTGTATAATTTATAGCTTATAACTCCATAAATTGTCTATAAACTTTACGAAGTAAGGCTAAAGCTACATCAGGATTTGTATTGTATTTCAATTGCCTAATTAAGTAGGCATAACGTACACTGAGAACTTCTTTTTTTCCTATACTTTTATTTGAAATCCAATCACGACATTCATTAATATAATCAAGACAATAATCATCATCTATTTGTAGACTTTCACCTAAAAATGAATCGATCATAGTGTCTGAAATTTTATTGCCAACTAAAAGTGGACCTTTAGGATGAAATAATAGTGATAATTCTAATGTAATTGGGTCTAAACATGCAGGAGCTTCTTTTACATCCCCATAGTCAATTAGAATTGCTGTTTCATCTTTTACTAAAATATTTAATCCATGGAGATCACCATGACAACAACCCCAATTAACTTGAACATTAATTGCCTCAAAACTTGATACCCAATCTAAGTCATACTGTTGTTTTATTTTTTCCAAGTTTTCATCTGATAAAACTAATTTTCGAATATCGCCTATCGTTGTTCTTTTCTCGCTCACTTCCCAGCCTTCATAAAATGCTTTTAAACAATTAAAGGCACTTGTCGAGTTATATAATATTCTTTCAGAAAAAAAATGATCATTAAACCCTTGTGCTAAACTATAAAATACTCCTACTTTGTTTTTTGCACCCACTTTAATTGTATCAATTAGCCTAGCACTTGCATTATTAGGAAGCCTGCAAATATAGTTATTATAGTTATTGGTTTCTTGATCTATAATTTCAGAATTCGCAATTTTACATATAATATTAAAAATAATATTACCCTGAGAATTGTATACAATCATTTTATATACTTCTGCTTCAGATAGACCACCACCTACAACTTCAACACTACACCTTACACCGCCTTTTTTTAGCACAAATATTTTAAATAATCGCTTATTAAACCAATCAAGTTCAAAATCAATATTATTAATTTCAATATTACTTAGATTAAGCCATTTTCTCTTATAAGAATCAATAAGCTCCAATCCATCTAATATATTATATTTTTTACTAAACCTAATTAAACTTAACTCTTCACCCCATAAATTCACAACATCCTGACTTGTGAGAAGTTGATCAATAAAATCTTCTGCAGTTGAACCAGTCAAAATAATGACGGGAGTTCCAAAAGCATTTTCTTTGATTTTATAGAAGCATTGTAGTCCATATTGAGTATCTTGATCCATTAGACCAATTTTTGATGGGATTGCCAAATCCAAGATTATTAAATCATAATTTTCATTTTCAATATAATTTAATGATTCTTCTAAATCATAGGAATGAGTTATATTAGTTAAAATACCTAATTTTTGAGAAATGGCATCATGAATATATTGTTCATCTTCAATAATTAAAACATCCATTAAATACTTCTCCAACACATTTTAAACTCAGCCCCACCTTTATCCGAATTATTTAAATCTATACTACCGTTTAACGTTTGAATAGCCTGCTCTGCAATAGCTAATCCAAAACCAATGTGACTTTCTTTTGTAGTTATACCGATGTTAAAAAATTTGCTTTTTAAAGTTTCTGTGAGACCAGGGCCATTATCAATAATACTAATCCAATATTCAGAATTTTTATTACCTAATATAATAAAAATACGTCTACCTTCAATACTTTTAATAGAAACAGCTTCAATTGCATTCTTTAGGCCATTTTTAAAAACCAATGATATTAACCCCTTGGAGGAGTTAATATTAAATGGTTTTACTCCTATTAATGTAATGTAATCTGAATGTTCACTATATTCTTGTTCAATACAATCTTGAATATAATCATGGAGATCAAAATTAATAAAATTATTTAAATTATTAGCTTTTTTGAGATCACTGATCGCATCAAAAACCTCAATAAATTTATCAATTTTATTTTTAATCCTTGAATTATGATAATCTTTAACTTCGGCTTTAGCTTCTAATTGAATTTGAGCTACATATTTACTTAACTCATGAAGAATAGTTCCTGAAACCCATTCAATAGCTTCAGCTTTAACTTTTTTATTGAATTCAACAGTATTAAATTCAGGATTAATAACTTCACTTTCACTCAGTTGAGGTGAGTTAATTTTATTAATAATTCTGTTAATTGCATTTTTGACAAACATATCAACTTCATTTTCTGCAATTCTTCTTAAATGAATTAAATCCTCACGATCAACTAAATCCCGCAACTTAGCTATAGCTACTAATTTTTCACTAGATAATCCATTTTCTAGAATTTCAAGTAATTCTTGCTTACTCATGATTCTACTCTATAAAACTCTGCTCTTTTTACGAATGCGTCTTTACCACCTTCCATGACTGTAGAAATAGAATCAATAATTTCCTCATCATATAAACCACCAGAAGCTTTTACATATGCATTTACCCCATCGGATTCTAAATGAATTACATTAATAGCTTCACCTAAAACAGGGATATTAGGATTATGAGTGCTAAAAATAATTTGATTATTTTTATTGTTTTTTAAAGATTTAATTAAAGTACTAGTAATAAATGCATTATCAATATGGTCTTCAGGTTGATCAACAATTATTACTTTATTTGAATGAGATAATATTGTTGGTAAAATTACAGTACATCTTTGTCCGGTAGAAAGTATTGATAAATTTTTATAGGTAGAACCATCTAATAAAAACATATCAATATCATCTTCTAACATAAGGGTATATAAATCACTTAAATCACGCTCTTTAAGATATCCAAAAATTCTAAGTACTCTTTCTATTGATAAATCGGTAATTGTCGCAACCAAATCAACATTGTTTTCTTCAATACAATCCACAAATACTCTTGGTGTTAGTGTAGAATATATTTGAGGGATTGATTCATTATATTTTAAATTACTACCTTTTAATAAATCCGCTAACATTGTAGAAAATAAGTTAGAAGCTTTATTTCTTTTAATATCTATATGTATTGTTGGTTGTAACTCAGTGTTCAAATAATCAACAATACTTTTTCTTTCTAAATACAAGTTATTTCTATTAATTTCCAACTCATCTAACAGCTCTTTTTTTTGTATTTTGAGTTGCTCAAGCAATTGTTTTTGTAAATTTAAATTTTCTCCATTAGCTTCTATACTAGCTTTTTGTCCACTTAAATTTTGCATCCTCAACATCTGATTACCTAAACCAGACTCTATACTATTGATTTGCATTCTTAAGTTTCTATTATGATCCTCTTGTGACTTAATTGCGGCTTCTAGATTTTTTTCTTCGTCATTAAAATTTCGCCACAAATCTGCCGAATGCTCTAGAGCTTTTTTCAATTCATTATCAATTATTTGTTTAAGTTCTAAGTTGTTATTTTTTTCAGAATATAAATCTAAAGCTGGTAATTCAAAATTTACAGCCTTATTAATTAAATCATACCACTCGTAAATTTTATTCTTGTTTTCGACAACTTTTTCATAGTTAATTTTATATTCAGAAAGTTTATTATTTAAAAAATCCAATTGAGCTGTTTTTGATTTTAATTCATCTGTCATAACCATCGATGAATGAATTTTTTCTTTCAGCTCTTTAATTTGCTTCTCTACATCATCTTTATTTTTAACTTTTTGAGATAAATCATCAACTATATTTTCAACCTCTTTGATTTTCCGATAATGAATTTTAAATTTATTTTTTATCTCATTTTCTTTTTCAATGAATTTTTTCTTATTTGGAATAAAACCATCGATTAAACTTAATCGACCTGTAGCCTCCATTCCAATATTTTCAATTTCAGTTTGCGAAAAAATTATTACATGATCTTTAAAATTATACTCACTCTCTAATTCATATCCGAATGTTTTATTTATATTTAGTTCTTCCAAAGATTTTTCATCTGCCAAAGTTAATACAACAGAACCCTCAGCTAGAATAGAACCTACATGTTCTATAATTTTCTTAGTTAATTCTTTTGAAGTTGAATCGATTCCTAAACAATAACGAATAAGTTCAATAATTGAAGTTTTACCTGTGCCTCTGGCACCAATTATGGCATTTAGCCCTCTTTCAAAATTTATATTTAAATTATTCAAGAATCCATCTTCAACCTGAAGTTTTTTTACATACATGTTATTTATCTCACTAAATAATTGTAACTACTAATTTGTTTTTTCATGGCGAACTCCTGATCAGCATCAAAATACCTTTTCAAGTGTATTGCGTAATATTATTTAATCACAAATTTTATTACTCAAAGGCTCATTCAATTGATCAATATTCACCCCATACTTATGAGCATTGTATTGCCATACTACAAACTGCTCTAAAAGCATTGAATTCTCTTTTTCCAGTCTCTCTAACTTACTTTCCAATGCATCAATTTTAACCTGAGCTATTTTCAAACTTGCAGGAAGTTTTTGGTGTTTTGCTTTTAAGATTTTTGATGCTGCTGGAGATTTTTTCCCCAGATCATAAGCATTCTTAATTCTTGCAAATTTTTGTAGTGTTTGGCGAGTTGGCGCAGGTATAAGTTCTAGTTGCACTTCAATGGCTTTGCATAATTTCTCCCACGTTAGCTTTTCACTTGGCGACCAATAATCAAGAATTTCAACAATATCCTGCACATTCTGGTCTGTTAGATGCTGTGCCATGTTAACTCCATAAGTCCAATAATTTAGAGTCATGCATAACTTGCTGCTCTTTAAGTTTTTTACGTTGAATATTCTCAATAGTAGGGATACGTTTACGACCTGCTTTTTGATACGTTAAATCAAGATGTGTCACATCTTCAGAAGGGGGGAGGCTCAAAGGTGTACCATCTGGAATATTTGGATCATCTAGTAGTGCAATCATCTGTTCACAACGTTTAATCGTTAGTTCTCTCGTCTCTAACCAGACCGTTGCACCAGTAACGTTTTTACTAACCGACTCCTTATCCTTTGCCCATAAGATTTTTTCTTTTTTAAGCCGATCTTGGAGCCGTTTTTTCTTTTCTGCATCACCCTTGATACAGACATGTTCCGTACAATTGAGACAGTTTCTATATTTTAGGCAGGGTTCATCAATATATGAATGTGTACAAATTCCAAACTCGGTAGCGTGTATGGACAACGTAGTTTTGGTATTTAACTCCTGTAGCGTACGAGGTGTAGCGATCTGGAATGTAAATGTACTATCAGTATTTACTGTGCCAACCTCATTTTTCTGCATCTCAATTAAGCTATAATTACGATCTTCAACCGTAGTATGGTCATATACTCGATTTTGTTTAATATCAGCCCTTCCTGACCATTTGGCTAGTAACAGGCTATCCATACCATTAGTATTTGCTATAGTATTCAGCAAATGTCTAAATTGGTGGGTAGTTATACTGTGGTCACCATATCCCCATCGCTGGAAAATTGATTGCGTATTTGATAATTCGTTTTTTCCTCGTAACTTCTTCCTCGTTGGCGATAAATCCTCATTTAAAGTACCAATATTTGGCATCCATAACTCTGAAAAAATAGTGGATTTAGCTTTGTTAAATTGATGGACAAAACAGGCAAATAAAGCTTCTGACCATTTAACCTTTACACCATTCCCTGTTTGGAAAGGTACGTAAGGAAAATCTTTAGGTAATCTATTTCGCAGAAGAATATTTAAATCATTCAAGCAGACTGAATAATCACTAATAGGAATCTCACGAGTTTTTAAAAATTTTATGCCACTGTCATTCTCTTTACGTGCATCATTATAAAGAGACACATCAAATCCCATTGCCAACAATACTTCACTACGTTTTAACAATTGATCATCAGGCACTTTGGGACAAAGCCCATGTCTTGGAAATTTATCGCTTTTCTCAAGCAAATATGCTAAATATCTAGGCTTTTCTGACATTTTAATCAAATGTTCAATAGCTCGTTTGACCGTTGGGATCATGACACTCGGAATATATTTAATGTCATACCCATAATTTTTTTGTGCATACCATCGAATACCTAATGTTTTCTCAATAATAGAACTGTCTGCTACAAGTCCTAAACTGCTCTTGGAAAATGTTTGTATTTCTTCCTCATAGACACAGTTATATTTTAAGAAAAATAGCTCTGATGCTCTTTCTGGTGCTGCCAAAAGCAAACTAGCAGCACTGGTAACAAAAATATCTCTATCAGATAAATCTGAAATTTTTCGAGAGAAAATATCTGCTAATGCAAAAATAGCGTTCTCATCAGGAAGTTTAGATGCTCGATACTCCTCTGACTTCTTATCTAGCACAATTGACTTATCAGCGTTTTTTTTAATTGGATTTTTCCAATCTGGTAAATCAACTATTTTTAATTGGCGAAGAAAGTCCAAAAGAATTTTTAAATGTCTTCCCACATTATAAGCAGAACTTGCTTTAAAATTTTTCTTTACTTCTTCAGCTGCTAAATCAAAATCAGCAATAATCAGCTTAGTTAAATCAACTTCACGATATCGTACCAAACATAATTGCTCTATTGCCCGAATTGCTCTAATAGTATCTGCTGTTTTTAACTTGCTATTAATTCTCTGATACTTTACATACGCCTTAGCAAATTCTAGAATTGAATGGTGTAAAAGATTTTCAGGAGATTGATTTTTAATCGGAACTCCCATCTTTACAAAACTTACCTCAAACTTCCAATAATTATCATCAAATCTAATATCTTCATTTAATTCTTCTAATTTTTTAACAAAATCAATAAATCGTTTAATTTCAGAGTAGGGAGACAGAACTTTATCAGATGGAAAATATATTAAATTATCCATTATTATACTCCTGACAAGCATCAATAACTTGCTGAACGGCAATAATTGTTCGGTCATTCACAGCAGCAACTTCAAGACTACACCCTATCGCAATTAGATCATCTCGTTCTTTAATTAATTGTTCTAAAACCAGATGATGAGGTGCATTTGCCCAAGGCATAAACTTGCTACATAGATAACATGCGATTGGTGCATAATCGTTACAGTATTGATGCGTACCACATGAACCAACGTCACAATCCTGTTCTACACAAGAAATTCGATTAGCATCTTTAATTTGTGATTGGGCCTCAATCTCATCCTTTACAACTTTTCCCTGAAAAGCATCAGCATATTTGCGTAAGTTTTCATCCATAATGGATGATATTTGTTCTGCAATTTCAGGAACACTTTGTACATAGCAATGCGCATTCTGGGTATCGTGATGATCTAGTAGTTTTGCAATAACATTCACACCTGCTTTCTGTCGAGCGGCATTAGTTCCAAGCGTGTAACGAAACCGATATGCAGTTACAGATATTGGTTTACCAGTTTCTCTGGAACGGATACCAAGTTTTTGAACAGCATTTTTCAAAATTTGGGTTAATACATTGGTCGGTATATGAATAATTTCTTTTGTCAAAATCTCTGAAATTTCATTTTGATTTCTCCAATCCAAATTAACTAACTTCTCAAAATCATAGAATAGTGGTAGCTCTGCAAACTCTTGTTCAGATAGCTCTCGCTTTATTTGTTTAATTAATTTTTGCTTTAGAATTTGAATATGCTCAAATAAAATTTTTGCAATGCTTTCCCGAATCCCCACTTCACTAAAAGCAAATCGGAATCCACTAGCACCTCTAATTTTAGCTCTCGGAATGTTAAGGATATGAACTGCATTTTTATCATTAAAATTATATTTATCAGATACGTATAGATCTTTTACCTTTAATCCTGAAATTTGGATGGGTCGTCTACCAGTCGCACAAAAAACACGAATTAAAGCAGCCTCATAATAGGAAATCTTATTTTCTGCTAAATATTCGTTGGTTCTAGAGATAATTGCTTGAAATTCAAATGGACTAAATGGGCCTTCATCTGGATCAAGAGAAAGAACGGCTGTACCTTTTTCATTGCCACTTAATCTCCATGAATCTATTAAATCGTAAATTTCATCATCTACTGAGGCATAACCTAAATCATAGAGTTTTTTCAAGAAAACTCGTAGCATAGCTACTTTATATTCATCTTTTTTTGACGAATAAAAATTTTTATAGTTTAAAAGACCTTCAACTGAAAAATGATCGTGATGTGTAATCTCAACATACTTTGCAATATTTTTATTCATATTAGCAGTATGGAAACTTGAGGAATGCTGAGCAAAATTACTTAGTGTTAATAAAACATCGTATTTCACATCTTCTTTCAAGAAATGTACATAATTTAAATTTAAGATTGTATTTATATCTAAAAACCATTTGTTATCAAAAATATGAAACTCATACCCTTTGAATGAGGTGAATATTTTTTGTGATTTATCGAAACTATCGACTCGAAGTGATTTATTCATTTTCATCCTCAAATTTTTCTTGGATACTTAAACCAACTTCTATAGCTCTTTTATTTTCTGCACGTCTTGAATATCTCCTCGCACTTTGTGAGTTCGGTATCCACCCCATCAGATAAGCACGATCATTTTCAACTTGTGATTCTGTGGTTTTGCCTGTTGCCACTAGAATTTTCGATTTCTCAGAAAACTTATCGTTCCAAGTATGTCTAAATGCATGTGCATGTACATTGAATAGAACGACTTTAGAAATTTCAGAAAAAATTTTATCTAAAGAATTGATTGAAAGTGGCTGTCCTTTATTTGATAAAATCAAAAAGTCTGTTAGCTCTGCATTCGGTATGGCTGATCTATAGTTTAAAATGTAAGTTTCTAATTTTTTCTTTAGATTTTTATTGACTGCAATTGATCGACTTCGAGTTTTAACCAGAGGTTGATATAGCCTAGAATCACTACCATCATGAGGATTACGCCTAATAGTAAGATACGATGTACCATCTTGAGTAGAAGTTATATCTGTAATTTTTAAATTCAATAATTCACCTTTACGACATCCAATATACAAAAACAGATAGATAATTACTTCATTTCTAAAAGTAATGTAATCTGAAATCCAAATACGCCTCTGATTATCAGGATCAACCGCTTTTAAAATTTTATGTAATTGATCACTATCAAAGGATTTGTATTCGGACTGAATATCCATGGACTTTTGAGGTCTACGAGATGTTAAGAAACGTTTTGTACTTGTTATTACTGATGAATGAAAATACGTCTCTAACCAACCAATATATTCAGCAAAGTTAGTCAAACGCCTATATATTAATTGTTTGGACACATAGTCCTGAGTAAAAACTAATTTCGCTCTAGATCGCTCTTTGTTATTACTTTTTGGAAAACTTGTAATCTTTTTATTTGAAGCCGCTCCACCTAATCGACTTCGATTGAAACTTGCTAAATTTACTATAGCTTCAATTTCATTTAATTTTAAAAAATCTTTACTTTTTATCCTTTGTTCCAAGTCAATTCCTAACGAATCCAACAACTGAAAGAGCAACTTAATATCTTCCAAAATAGCTGAAATTGTATTAATTGATTGACCACGATTTCTTAAATGAATGATCGTATATAAATTTGGATAAGTCATAGGAAAACCATCACTATCCAAAAGAACAGCAAATCGCTCACCACTACTCATCACAAATCTTTTAACAGACATCATAGTTAAATTTAACAAAATATCTAAGTATTAAATATAATAACCTATAAATAAAAAAATTTACAGAACCATTTCTAGTGTCTGTAAATCTTTCATTTAATTTATTGTTAAATAATAAAAATATTAAAATTTAACAAAAACTACTCTCAGGTGTGTCTCAAAACGGTAAGTCATCATCCAAATCCGCAGGGGCAGCAGTAGGTGCTGATGGTGCAGCTGCAGGTTTAGGCGATTGAAAACCTTGGTTTACATTGTTTCCGCCATTGCCATAGCCACCTTGTGGATTGGCATTGCCGTAACCACCGCCTTGATTACCTTGATTCGCATAACCGCCACCGCCTTGGTTGTTGTTAAAACCACCTTGCTGGTTGTTATTGAAACGTGGTTGGTTATAACCACCATTGTCAGCAGCAGCGCCTTCACCTTGTTGACGGTTGTTATCAAGCATCTGCATTTGTTCGCCACGAATTTCAGTGGTATAGCGCTCTTGACCATTTTGATCCGTCCACTGACGGGTACGTAAAGAACCTTCAATATAAACTTTTGAACCTTTACGTAAATACTGCTGTGCAATCTCACCTAAACGGTTGTGCAATACAATACGATGCCATTCCGTTTGTTCTTTTCTTTCACCGGAATTTTTGTCTGTCCAAGATTCACTTGTCGCAATTGAAAATTGAGTGAGAGAACCCCCATTTGGGAAAGTTTTAGTCTCAGGATCACGACCTAAAGTACCAACTAAAATAACTTTATTTACACCACGCATTAGATGTTATCTTCCTATTCGATTCTATGTTTTACTTTATAAGAGTTATGTTTAAATGGCTACCTCTTTCCCAAACAACTGCGTTAAATGTTGTCGCGCAGCATCATCAATTTGCTGTTTATCAACCTTTATATACGCAACTTGCTGGTCAGACATAACCACAACTTCCTCAATACCACGAATTGACAACAACTGAGAAGTCCAATTATCGGTTTGTTTATCCTCAGGCAATCGTAATACGATTGATGTTAAATATCGTGGTTGAGCTAGCCCAAAACTAATGAGCAACCAAAGTATAGCAATAGCTGATAAGACACTCCAACCCATTGTTGTATTATTGAGCAAAACTAATTGCCCACCAAGTGTCCCACCAAAAAAAGCCCCTAAAAATTGAGCACTTGCATTAACACCCATCGCTGTTGCTTTGGATTGAATCGGTGCTGCTTTAGACAACCATGAAGGGAGTAAAGCTTCCATGACATTAAAGGCAATAAAGAACAATCCAAGGCCTAACAACAAGATATATTTGGATTCATAACCAAAAATCAGAACGACTAATCCCGCGATAATTCCCGCAATTGCCGTTAGAAAAATGCTGCGCATTTTACGGTATTTTTCAGCCAGAATAATGCTCGGAAATGCAAAGAACAGACTGATGACCAACAAAGGCAAGTAAACAATGCCATGCTGAGCCAAAGGGATCCCAGCAAAATTTATCAATTGAGAAGGCACATAAACAAACATTGCAGTAAGCAATAAGTGCAGCGCAAAAACTGAAACATGCAGACGATTCAAATCGCCCATTTTTAAGACTTGTTTGAGCTGATGCAGATAACCTTGTTTAAAGTTTTTATGATGACGTGTGGTTTTAGGCACCATAAACAACATGAGAATTGCCAACAATCCCATGATTGTTGTTACCCAGAATAGTCCTGAAATCCCCACCAAACTGGTGAGCCAAGGCCCTAAACTAAAAGCCACAACAAAAGACAATCCGATACTCATGCCCATCACAGCCATGGCTTTGGTTCGATTCTCTTCACGGGTAACATCCGCCAGCAAAGCCATAACAACCGCAGATACAGCCCCAGCGCCAGCAATCGCACGGCCAATAATGACCCCATAAATGGTTTCAGACATTGCCGCAACAGCACCACCCAAAGCAAATAGCAGTAAGCCAAAAACAATCAAAGGTTTACGGCTAAAACGATCTGCCCATAAGCTAAAAGGAATTTGCAGAAGTGCTTGGCTGAGGCCATAGACACCGACCGCTAAACCGATCAAAGCAGGTGTGGCATACTGATAAGACTGACCAACCACCGCAAACACAGGGATAATCATGAACAACCCCAACATGCGTAAAGCAAAAATACTACTTAATGCAAAGGTCGAGCGGCGTTCTAAAGGATTCATCATATCTACTGGCTTATCAAAACTGGCGAGCTAATTATCAAACACATCATCGCATATTGTGGCAACTTTGTGGAAACATTGAGCATAAAAAAGAGCACTGTTAAAGTGCTCTTGTATTGTAATCTCTTTTCTTAAAAAAGGATTAACTCTGTTGTTCAATTCGCTTGTTATATTGAATTGATGCAATGACTGCCCAAACAATAAAGGCAACACCAATCAAACCTGTTACCACCTCAGGTACATGTAAACCTGTACCACTTGCAATCATAATAAATGCCAAAGCACCAATGGCATAATGTGCACCATGCTCAAGGTAGATATAGGCATCAAGTGTACCTTTATCGACCAAGTAGATTGTCATTGAACGGACAAACATCGCACCAATGGCCAAACCAAGCATAATGATGACAACATCAGAGGTAATCGCAAACGCACCAATCACACCGTCAAAACTAAACGATGCATCTAAGACTTCTAGGTAAATAAAGCCACCAATACCAGCTTTGATCACACCTGTAGGTGCACCATTGGCATCATGACCCACAGCATTGCCGTCTTCATCCACTTCTGGCTCGCCACCCAGTAAATGACTGAGTACTTGTACACCGATATAAATCACGATGCCCCAGATACCTGCCATTGTGACCACAAGGCGTTTCGCTTCATCTACATTTGCAGCCATAATCAGCAATGCCACTAAAGCAAGGAATACCGACATTGCTGGTACATTGGCTAAGTTGGCTAAACGCTTTTCAATCCATTTAAACCAATGGGTATCTTTGCCTTCATCCAAGAAAAAGTTTAAAAATACCAACAACAAAAATGAACCACCAAAAGCGGCGATTTCAGCATGATGTGCCAATAATTTTTCTGAGTATTGAATTGGATCATTTAATGCCATTTTCACAACATCAAACATGCCCATATCCGCTGTGACTGCAACAATCACAACAGGAAATACCAGTCGCATACCAAACACAGCAATCAAAATACCAACAGTTAAAAAGATCATTTTCCAGAAATGATCCCAATTACGCAGTACAGATGCATTTACAACAGCATTGTCAAAAGACAGAGACACTTCCATCACAGCAAGAATTGCCGTAATAGTCAGTGCAGAGAGCATGGCTTGCACACCTGCATTTGGACCATGGGTAAAGCCCCAATATGCAGAGATTGCCAAACACACGATCGTAAAAAATATTGAGAAACCAAAATGTTTCATCATGGGAATTCGACCTACGGAGAATAGTTTTTGAATCAGAAAACTGAAATAAAAATCGCGTTTTTAATGCGCACATTATGACGACTTTTTCACATTTATCCAAAGTTCTTTGTCATATTTTTATGCAAATACAGCCGAATTTTCTGCATTCAAATACCTAAAGCAATTTAGAGTTGTTATAGTCTTGCAAACTGAAATCATTTTATAACTTGAATCATTGCATAGGAAAATGACATGTCTTTTTCTCAAGACGTATGGCAACGTAATCTTGCTTTATATAACAAAACTTTAGCGCTTCCATTTAACCAAGAACTTGCGACAGGCTCATTAAACAAGGAAGCTTTTTGTCATTATGTGATTCAGGATGCGCATTATCTGGTGGCATATGGTCGTGCATTGGCTGTCTGTGGCGCAAAAGCATTTGATGCTGACGATATCATCCAATTTACCCAAGGTGCGAAAGAAGCGATTGTGGTTGAACGTAGCCTACACGACGGATTTATGAAAGATTTTGGGATTAGCAAAGCTGACTTTGAGAATACCCCGCTTACCCTTGCCTGCCATCACTACACAGCTTTTTTAACTGCGACGGCTTGGTCTGAAAGCTATCCTGTGGTTTTGGCTTCGTTACTGCCTTGCTTCTGGATTTATGCAGAAGTTGGAAAAGATATTGTGAGTAAATCTATTGCCAATAATCCATATCAAGCATGGATCGATACCTATTCGGGTGAAGAGTTTAACGAAGCAGTTAAAAATGTTTTAGCAACGATTGACCGTATTGCAGAACATTGCGATGCAGATACCCTTGAGAAAATGCATAAAGCCTATACCAAAGGCGCTGAATTAGAATGGTTGTTCTGGGATAGCGCTTATCATCAAAAACAATGGTTAGGCTTAGATCAGTAATACAATTTTATTGAAAATTTCCGATGTATATAAGGTGAATAATTAAGCTACTTCATGTATTACATCTACAACTATCCCTCATAAAAATGAGGGATAGCCTCAATAAAAAAGAGTGCCAAAGCACTCTTTCACTCGCAACAGAATACATTAAACCGCTATTTTAAGTTAATCTGATAAATTGCTGTACTGCCACTGACTTCATTACCCACAATCAACATAGGCTTTGAATTTGGTGAATCTTTGGCAGAGACAAACGTCAGTCCTTCAGGACCTAAATCACTTTTCTCAATCAGAATCTGCTTGCCATCCTTGTTTAAGATTGGCTGACCTTTGGCATCTTTATAAACCTGATCCTGTTTAAAGGTACGATTATTAAAATACTGTATAAACACAGGCTTTTGTGGATTGCTAATGTCATATACCATTATCCCACTTTGGCGCTCTAAGCCAATAAAGGCAAAGGTTTTTTTACCAATCGTACCCAGCGCTAAACCTTCAGGCTCAGGTCCTTTATTGTCACTTCGGTCATCAAAAGCCGCCGCTTCATGATCACTATTAAAATAATTTGGAAATAGCTCAGCAACTTTACGCTCAAATTCACTGCCTGAATCCCAAACTAATTTGCCTTGTGCATCCCAAATACTGAAAGAACGCGCGCCATAGCTATAAAGTTTGCTATAGGTCAATAATCCATTGGCATCCAATTTTGGTGAGCCATCCGTGTTGGTTTGATAACCCATATTCCAAGCAATGTTTAAACGTCCTAGTTGTGTATCATCACGGCACATGCCTGGATCAGTCGCTGTTGCCCCACAATAAGCAAAAACCGTTGCATCTAGTTTGGCACCTTTTACACCTGCGGCAAGATTAGTCAAATGAGCAGGATAATCGCCTTTATTATTGAAACCTTTGACATTAAACAGGTGTTTCATTCGAATTGCTTCTGCAAAACCTTTACTTTGATCTCCAGCATAATAAGCTGTTGAGTCTTTTAGCCACTCACGTGAATCACCTTCATTGGCGGTGACCAAATAACTTGCCCCATTGACTTGATAATGGGCAATTGAATCAGGTTGATACATCCCCACCAAACCTGGCCAAGTTTGGATATTAATTTTTCCATCTTTATCACTGACATCTAGCGCATTATTGGCAAGCCCATGATCTTTATAACCTAATGGAAAAATATCAGTCACTTTTTTAGCAACGATATCAATTTTGGCAATGGCATTATTTTCTTGTAAGGTCGCCCAAGCGGTTTTCCCATCATTGCTGATGGTGATGTACTCTGGCTCTAGATCTTGTGCAACTGTCGCTCTAGGACCAAAAATACGTACACCCGATTTAATCAAATCGGCTTTTTTATCATTAAATGCTTTAAAATCGGCAAGGCTGGCGGTTGGTCGTTGAATGTTGCTGATATCAATAATGCTGATTGAACCTTCAGGATCAATACTATAGTCATCATTGGGTTCAGCCTCATTTGCCACCAAAACAGTTTTACCATCTAGGCTAAATGTCAGCATATCAGGCAAAGCACCAACTTCGACTGTACTGATCAATTTCAAATCTTTGGCATTAAAAAAAGCCACAATGCCCTTATCTGTTTTTTGTTTGGCTTGAACAGCAAGTGCCACAATGCCATTTTTAATCGCAACTGAATTTACTTCTGAATCAGCTAAAGCTTCACGTGCCGAAAGCTCACCAATATGCACAGGTGTTTCTGGTTTAGACACATCTAACACATCAACCAAACCTTTTTTGGCATTGACCACAAATACCCGTTTTGTTGTTGCATCATATGCCGGAATCTCTGCTGCACTTTCAGCAAAAATACCTGTTTCATAACGCCCCAATAAGCTTAAATTAATGCTTTCAGGTGTGGTTTCTTCAACCGTTGGCGCTGTTGTTTTATTATCATCATTACATGCCACTAAGCTAACAGAAAGCATTGCTAAACACAATGCTGAAACTTTTATGTTCATAAACAGCCCATTTTTTGTTTAATTTGGCTTAATGTATTCATCATGGGTGTAAGTTCCATGACAAGCGGATTACAGTTTTATGGCAATTTCTTGAACATTCAATTGAATACTGCACCTGATTCAATATAAAGCAACGATTTCATACAGATTTAGTCAGATGATTGTTTTAAAATATTCACAAAATGGGATTATTTAAGTTCTATGACGACTACGCCATCGCACAGTAAACTCCAACCTAAATTCTATTTATTGGTTTTTTTAGTTTCGATCGGCTTTTTCATGCAAGGCTTAGATACCACGATTATCAATACCGCTTTGCCTGCTATGGCAGAAAGCCTGCAAGAAAATCCATTAAAAATGCATGGCATCGTGATTAGCTATGTCTTGGCGGTTGCTGCATGTATTCCTTTAAGTGGTTGGTTGGCAGATCGCTTTGGGGTACGAAATATTTTCTTTGCAGCAATCGTGATTTTTACCGCTGCCTCATTGGGCTGTGCACTGTCCAATGACTTCAATTTGCTTATTGTATTTCGAGTTATTCAAGGTATCGGTGGCGCATTACTGGTTCCAGTCGGGCGACTCGCCATGTTAAAAATAATCCCTCGTGAGCAGTTTCTTTCTGCAATGAGTTTGATGAGCTTAGCAGGTTTACTCGGTCCATTAATGGGTCCGATCTTAGGCGGTTGGTTGGTCGAATATGCCTCTTGGCACTGGATTTTTTTGATTAATTTACCCATCGGTATTTTAGGCACTTTTGTCACCTTTAAAGCCATGCCCAATGTGGCTGAAGCATCAGTAAAATCCTTTGATTTCAGTGGCTTTATCCTATTGGCAATCGCAATGGTGGGCATGGCTTTAGGGATTGAAAATATTGCCAGCAATGAAATCTCCAGAAGCCTGAGCTTAGGCTTACTTTTCGCAGGGATAATCTCAGCATTGGTCTATGCCTATCATGCCCATACCCATAAAAATGCATTGTTTCGTAGTCGACTGTTTAAAAATAAAATCTATACCATCGGTGTACTCGGTAATTTCTTTGCGCGCTTTGGTGGAAATGCGGTTCCTTTTATTTTGCCACTGATGCTTCAAGTCGCCTTTAAAATGGAACCTTTTATGACTGGGGTAATGATGACCCCGATTGTACTCGGTTCATTATTTTCTAAACCCATCATTCGCCCGATTCTACAACGTACTGGTTATCGTCCATTTCTACTGGTTAATACCTTATTGATCGGTGCATGTATTGCCAGTTTTGCCTTACATACAGCGGATACCCCGACATGGTTAGGTGTGGTGCATTTCTTTATTTTTGGCGTACTCAACTCATTACAGTTTGTGACCATGAATACCCTTACGCTTAAAGATCTCCCGCAACAGGATGCCAGTAGTGGGAATAGCTTTTTATCGATGATTATGATGTTATCAATGAGTATTGGGATTGCTTTGGCAGGTACTCTACTCAATGCATTTACAGGCTATTTTAGTGAAGCGCATATTACACAAGCATTTCACTATACCCTGATTTACTTAGGTGCGATTAACATCATTACGGCATTGATATTCTTTCAAATTCCCAAAGATGCGCAAATTTAAGTGTTGCAATTTTTATCCAGCCATCGTTTTTTAGAACCAAAGCACGTTAAACTGATCCATCTGGATATTTAGAAAAACCATGTCAAAATACGCTGCGAAAAAACACAAACAGCAAAAAATCACTCGCAATAGCTCAGTTTTAGCGATCGCACTTTTCTGCTGCGTCATACTCGGCACTTTGTTTTTTGTTCATAATAATGCTGCCTTGGCTGAAGCCTATCCGATTAAAGGTTTCGATGTTTCACATCATCAAGGTGATATTGATTGGAAAAAAATCTCTCCGCAGCACTATCAGTTTGTCTATCTCAAAGCCACTGAAGGTGGCGATTATCAAGATGATAAATTTCAGCAGTATTGGTTAAAAGCACGTGAACGTGGTCTGCGCGTAGGGGCTTATCACTTCTTTCGTTTATGTCGCGATGGTGACATTCAAGCACAAAATTTTATCAAAACAGTGCCAAATAAAAGCAATGCCTTGCCCCCTGTGATGGACTTGGAATATGACAGCAGTTGCATAAACACCTATACCAAAGAACAATTAATCAAACACATCAAAAATATGCATGATCAATTGCAAAAGCATTATGGCAAACAACCGATTTTTTATACTTCCAAAATCTTTTACAACATGGTACTCACAGGTGAATTTAAAGATACACCGATTTGGATTCGTGAATATAAAGATAAGCCTGATTTAAAAGACCAACGTGCATGGACATTTTGGCAACAGAGCAACCAAGGCAAAATTCAAGGCATCGAGAAAAATGTCGATTTAAATGTATTTTATGGTGATGCAGAACAATGGCAGCAGTTTTTACAGAAAAATAAGTTGAATTAAGCGTAATCAAGATCATTCATGACATAAGCTGTCGCATATTCTTTACAAAATTCAAATTCATCAATAGAAACAAATCAAGATCGGTTAGAATAATCACACAGCGTTTCAACACTGTGTAATTCATGAGAAAAATCATCCATATTGACATGGATGCATTCTATGCATCTGTAGAGCTACTCGACCGTCCTGAATTAAAGCATCTGCCTGTGGTGATTTCCTCACATCATCCTCGGGCGGTGATTGCTGCTGCATCCTATCCAGCGCGTCAGTTTGGATTACGCTCCGCCATGTCGATGTCACAGGCAAAAAAACTCTGCCCTCAAGTCTATGTGATTGAACCGAATTTTGAAAAATATCGCGATGTTTCTATAAAAATTCATGAAATTTTTCAGAAATACACTGCGCTTATCGAACCTTTATCTTTAGATGAAGCTTATTTAGATGTCACTGAAAATTTACAAAATATTCCCAGCGCCACTGAAGTGGCGGAACGAATTCGAGCCGATATTTTTCAACAAACAGGGCTTACGGCTTCGGCAGGTGTGGCACCGAATAAATTTCTTGCCAAAATTGCCTCGGACTGGAATAAACCCAATGGCATTTGCATCATTAAACCGACCCAAGTTCAACATTTTATCCATGATTTACCCCTGAAAAAAATTCCCGGTGTTGGGAAGGTCACTCAGGAAAAACTGAAAAGCTTAAACTTAGAGACTTTGGGTGATTTGCAAAAAATTGAAGAAAATATACTGATCCATCATTTTGGCAAATATGGCAGACAGTTGTTTTTATATGCCCAAGGTATTGATGATCGCCCAGTACAAGCCGAACGACAACGTCAGCAAATTTCCAAAGAAACCACATTTGATGATGATCTCAGCCTTGAACAGTGTTCAATCTATTGGGACAATTTAATTGAACGTGTTTGGCTCAGTTTAGAAAAAAAACACATGCAGGCTCGCGGTGTCACCGTTAAGTTAAAACTCAAGAATTTTCAGGTTTTACAGCACAGTAAAAGTTTTAAAACCGCACTTCAATCACAACAAGAAATGGTTCAGGTCATTCAAATATTATTAAGCGAAATGCAAATTCCTGAGCATTTCCAATTCCGTTTAATCGGGGTAGGTTTATACCAACTGACAGATCAGCAAGATGAAGCACAATTGTCATTATGGTAAACATAAATGAAAAGACATGTGCGACTTCAGCTTAAATCTTTTACTTTATGTCAGAAATAAAATCGTGAATTAATCTAGCCACTTGATTGGCGTGTACATTGGCCAAATCATGTTCCCCTTGTTCAATAATATGCAATCTGGAATGCTGGATTTTTTCATGCAAATATTTACCCACGCCCACAGGGCTAATGGGATCTGCATCTCCCCAAAGCAACAGGACTGGGCACGCTATTTTGTATAATGAATCATCTAAATGGGTTTGATGATCGACAAACCAATTGGGCACCGCAAATGTTTGCTGGTAATCGCCTCGCCAATCGGCAACCTGAAAGGGGCTTAAATCAATTCCACCAGAGCTTGCAACCAAAACCAAAGCTTTGATCAATTCAGGTTTTTGTAGTGCTGCTTGAATTGCAAAAACCCCTCCCATAGATTGAGCAATCACAATGCAGGGCTGTTGAATTTGGTCAAGAATATAGCCCTGTAAATCGTCAAAACTATCAATATGCGGATGCGCTGGATGCCCAGCAAAACTTGGATAGGCCATCACTGTTTTTTGATGATCGGCTGAAAGCCTTTGCATAACAGGTTGCCAAAACGCTGTACTTCCCGATGCACCTGGTAAAAAAATTAAATGCATTCAGCCATCACCTTGATATACAAAATTTAATCATCACTCTTTAGTTTAGTACGTTGAAAAGCAGGACGCTGCTGAATTCGTTCAGCATAAGCAGCCAGTCGAGGGGTTTTATTTTTGGTTCTTTGTTGCATGGCAATCACGGGAAAACTCATTTGAATGTCGGCAAAAGAAAACTCACCTGCGGCATAGTCATGTTGACTAAAATAAGCTTCCAAAAAGGCTGCATGCTCTTTTAAACGAGGATTGCTAAAGCCGCCACGGACACCTTCTGAAATTTTCTTTGCAATAGGACGAATTAAAAAAGGAACATGTTTTGGCATATTGGTCATGACCAAGGTCATCAACAAATAAGGCATTAAAGAACCCTCGGCATAATGCATCCAGTAGTTATATTGCATTAAGTCTTTAGGATTCTGAGGCTTAAACTGATTTTTTGTATCATAGGTTGCTTGAAGATAATCTAAAATCACAGCAGATTCTGCAATAGTCAGGTCACCATCGGTCAATACAGGTGACTTTCCAAGCGGATGAACTGCTTTTAACTCAGGGGGCGCAGCAAAAGTAGGCAAGCGCTTATAGTGCTTAATCTGATATTCAAGTCCCAGCTCTTCTAAAGCCCAGATAATACGGAGTGAACGAGATTGATCTAGGTGATGTAATGTAATCATTGTATTGCCTCAGTTTTTATCCTTCGACTATAAATTGATCTCAACTTTTCAACAATTCTATTACTGTATTTAAATCATTTTTTTATCAACTTTGTTTATACTCTAGATTCAATATTGGTTATTCTGAGAATAAAAATGAAGTCACTTATCCCGTTAATTTTCTTCTTTATTTGTTCAAATCTATATGCATATCAACCCAAGCTTATATTACTGGGATCTCTTGAGAATAAGGGTGAGTCCTTTATTGATGTAAATGCACATCAAAAAATTCGTGATTCGTTTAAGCAAGCTGTCATCTATGAAAAATATGCCAACCCTATTAAAGATGAGCAAGGTGCAACATATCAATCAGTTATTAAACAGCTTATTGTAGATTGCACAGGAAAAACCATCGCCATTCGGGGCGCTGATTACTTTGCAGGAAAAACATCAAACAGTAAATTAGTGAAAAAATTTGATGACCTTACCTTGAGCCATGATGGTGAAACGGGAGCAGCTTTTTATTCTTTTGACGATTTAGAGTTTAAAGCCTTGAATCAAGATAAGTTCTATAACAAAATTTATGCAAACACCTGTAAATAAAAAATAAAAGTATTTTTAAATAATCTTACTGGCAGAAAAAAAGATATTTTGTTTTTATACAAAATATCTTTTTTCGGATCAGTGACAACGACCATATTTACATGGCGGTTTTTACATAGCCGTTTTTTAAATAATCGTGGTATTGATTTCCACACTACGCAATAAAGTCTTGGTCACTGGGGTTTTTTGGCAAATGTCTAACACTTTTTGATGCAACTCTTCAGACAACGGAGTGGCAAAAGACAAGCTACGCTCGACCCATTCTTTCCCCTCTTTATTGGCATTAAAATCAGCTTCAACTGTAAACTCACCCAAATCAAGCCCTTTGTGTTGAGCATACATACGCAAAGTAATCATGGTACAAGAAATTAAACCTGAACAAATAAAATCATAAGGTGCTAAGCCCTTGTCTTGCCCACCGAATGATTCTGGTTTATCGGTAATCAGTTGATGTTTTCCACTCACCACCTCACCTGACCATGGTTCTGGATAGGTTTTTACCTTTGCATTTGCAATAATTGCCATTTTATTTTCCTTTAATCTTTAAATTTTTAGTGAATGCCAGTTTAAATAAAAACTTGTAAACGCAACACTTGCGCTAAAGGATGATCAAGCACGTCTTTAACGCAAATTATTTAGTTTGAATCCCTGTCTAAAGATCGATAATGCGCAATGCAGCACATCACTTCGATGCTCGCATCTTGTCTGGGAATGCCGGTGCTTCTAAACGTGGACCATCATAATCTGGGATCGTTCCAAAACGGGCATCCTGATTTGCCCATTGTTCTGTTGCCGTTTTTAGTTCTTCCTGTGTTCTGCCCACAAGATTCCACCACAGTAAAATAGGCGACTCAAAAGGTTCACCACCAATCAACAGTAAACGCGAGCCTTTTGGTAATTCAACTTCAATCTGTGAAATTCCAGGTTCTATCACCACCATATTGTCACTATTTAAATCATGACCATTTACTGTTGCTTCACCTTCTAATGCCATAAATCCATATTCAAAATGAGGATTCAGTGGAATACGTGTCTTGGTTGATTCTTTTGCAAAAAAATCGATCCCGACTAATTCCGTATGCACTTTGACAGGAGATTTGGTATTCATGAATTCACCGACTAAAACTGTAAATTCAATATGGTCCTGCTCTACGATGGGTAATTCTGGATAATGATCAAACTGCGGGGCCATATTGATCTTATCATCAGGCAATGCAATCCAAAGCTGTGCAGCATGCATTCTCGTTTCAGTATCGGGAGCAACTTCTGTATGAGAAATTCCATAACCCGCAGTCATCAGATTCACTTGTTTAGGACGAATCAATTGTTTAGAGCCGATGCTGTCTGTATGCATCATCGTCCCTTCGATCATCCAAGTGAAGGTTTGTAATCCAATATGTGGGTGCGGTCCGACATCCAATCCATCTCCCTGAGGAAATACGACTGGGCCAGCGTGATCTAAAAAGCACCATGCGCCAATCATGCGTTTTTGACGACTGGGTAATGCACGTTTAATGACGGTGCCTTTGCCTATTTCTGCTGAACGGATTGGAAAATCTTGAATAAACTGATTCACATATTTTTCACAATCGTCAGAGTTAGAAATCTCGGTATAGTTGGTATTGGTCATTTTGTTATCCTAAATTTGTCCATCAGCTCAGGACGTTATTGCAACATCTACAATTTCATTTTATTTAGCTTATCGGTTTTATATACATCGACCTACAGCTATCTTAATACGCTGAATACCATGAATAGGACAATAATAGTTTGGTTTTTGTTATGCAGTTTCTGATTACAAGATCTGGGAGCAATACTTTACCGAGTTGCATATTCACTTTGAAATGTTTACAGGCCCGTCATCGCATCATGATGTCTTCAAAGCCTTGATCGAATTAAGCAGAAGGTGGTGGCGTAAGATCTACAAATAAGCCTGTGAAACGGCGAACCAGAGGTAAAAAAATTAATACTGTGGGAAAGGCAATCATCCATGAAAATAGCCAGACACTAAACCATTTTGCAAAAAATCCATCGAACCACCCCACATTTTTCCATAAGTTAATCATGGAAATGGTCGCACTCATCAAAGCTGAGAGTATGAACGGCATAATCCACCCTGCATATTTTGCTGGTAATTTCGGAATTCCAGCAAAAATCATGGCAGGTTTATGTTGATCGCGTCTATTTCCGATTTTGATCTCTGGTTTTAAATCAGGCATTTTTTTTGACGTTCTGCTTTAGGTTTTTCATAAATTGTTTAACTGCGGGTTCAAAGTCTTGAAATAGCACATGATCACGGTGGGTAATCATCACCTCTAAAAAGAGTTTTAGCCCTACCGCAAACGCTTTAGTGGTTTCTTCATCAAAAAACTCAGCAGCTTTTAAGCGTTCTACGATTTGGAAAATATCATCGTGATTACCCACATTAAATTCGATATTTTCATTGTAGATTGACGGATGACCTTGCGCATCTGCAACATGTTGAACAGTTACATAATATTGATGTTGTTTCATAAAATTTCTCTAACTTGTTAAATATTCGGCTGGGTTTAATGTAGGGTCGTACTAAATTTAATATCCAAAACATCAATATCAAACGCTTGAAAAACCTGTTCCAGTGAAGCGATCAAAGATGCTTTATTGATCTGGGTTAGGTTGGCACATTGGATATTGAGTAACTCCACTTCGGATAAATAAGGCAAAGCATATTTGGCTTCATCTCTGCCATGCAGATTTTGCGTAATCAAACCCACTTTCTCTAAATCGCTCACCACTCGATATATGGTCGATAAGCTGATCTGCTTATTTTGTACATATAACTGCTGATAAATCTGCTTTGCTGTCAGTTGTATTTTTTGGTCCAACAGCGCTTTGAATACAATCACTCTTGCTTGGGTCACTTTTAAATTTGCATGACGCAGTTTTTGTTGTACCTCAATACTCATGTCTCACCTAAACCTTCTATTGCCTTATTATTGCATTGTTATAAACGTCCAATTTCTACTGCAGCTTGATCAATTTTTTCAGCGACTTGTCTAACTTGCTCCGCATCAAAATCTTTACCCTTGAGCTTTAGGCGTAATGATGTTTTTAAGTTTTCCATCGCACGATGAATATCCAAATATTGGTCGTTTTCATGAATTTCGCGTCGAGTTTCTAAACGCTCTAATAAGTGTTGGATATGCGCATGCTGCTCTTTTAAATGTAATTTTCCAGCATCAGTAATCTGATATTGCTTACGATCACCTTCTGTATTTTCAGCATGCACAAAACCAATTTCTTCAAGATAGGTCAGGGTTGGATAGATTGTGCCTGAACTTGGAGTATAGCCTCCACCGACCAGATCACTGATGGCTTTGATAATTTCATAACCATGCTTTGGCTGTTGCTGTATCAGATGTAAAACCAAAAGCTTCATTTTACCCGATTCAAACAACCGACCTCGTCGTCCACCATAGCCCCGTTCGGTATGCTCTTCACGATGCTCAAAATCATGTTGTGAATGATCATGTCGCTCTGATTTCATCTTTATTTTTCTCAAATTGATTAATTTATGCATATTAAGATATATCTTAATAAGTCTTAAGACAAGACTAAAGAACGAAATCAATTATAATATTTTGATAAATAATGAATTAAATAATCTTAAATCGATCTATCTTAAAAAATTAAGACATAAAAAAGACCGATTAAAAGCCTTTAAACCGAATCTATTGGCTATTTTTATTGTTGTTATGGATTGCTTAAAGCTTGACTCAGTTACCCATTTTTTAAGCATTGTTTTTATGTCATGGCGCAGCAAAATTTTAATTTTCAGATCTTTAGCCTTGACATAGAGATTAATTTACATACAATGCGATTTGTAACAAAAAATTAATATTTTTATAACAAAAGGGTCACACAATGTTTAAGAAAACTTTATTTGCTGCATTACTTGCTAGTTCTTTTGGGTCTGCACATGCATACCAAGCTGAAATCGGTGGTTCACTAGGTATTGTTGATCCAGATAAAGGGGATACATCTACTGGTTTTGCTATTGATGGAACATATTATTTTAACCCTGTTCAAGTTAAAAATAACCCATTAAACGAAGCTGCCTTTCTAGATCGCGCAAGCAACGTAAATGCTGGGATTAGCTATATCGATTATGATGCCTACGATGTAACAGCTTATGGTGTTGGTATTGAATATTTCGTTCCAAATACCGATTTTTATGCAAGTGCTGCTATTGGACGCTCTACAGCTAAGGCCGATCATGTCGATGATTTAGATACAACAACTTACTCTGCTGAAGTAGGTTACTTGCCAATCCCGGGGCTTTTGATTGCAGTGGGTTTAGCAGGCTATGATAATGATTTTAATGATGATATAGATCCAACTATCCGTGCTAAATATGTCACTCAAGTGGGTCGCTATGACATGAACTTTGAAGGTGGCGCAAGCTTTGGTGATACCGATGCTTACAGCGTAGGTACAGATTTATATCTAGATAAAACCTTGAGCGTAGGATTGGCTTATTCAGGTAGCCGTGCTGATGGTAATGATGAAGACACATTCACAATTCGTGCAAAAAAATTCTTTACTCAACAAATCAGCTTAGAAGGTTCTGTTGATTTTGAAGATGACGATAATATCTATGGTCTTCGCGCTGCTTACCGCTTCTAATTATTGGTAAACTTTAAAAAACCGCTCTTGTATAAGCGGTTTTTTAATCTCTAAATTTACTGTTCTAAATGCAACATTCTTAACTGTAAACTCAAATTGCCATTAAATTGATTTTTATCCAATTCATAAACAATACGTACCATATCTTGCATGGGATCAAAATTGAATTTATCGCGTACATTAAAGGCAATCGCATCAATCGGTTGGCCATTTTCCAAAGCTAAACGCAATTTCAGATGCACTTCCTTTAACCAACGATAATCGATGACTTTAAAACGCCCTTCAAATACCGGTGCAGGAAACTTTTGCCCCCACGGCCCCAATTGCACCAAAGTATCTACAGTTTGCAGTTGAAATGCCTGAGCAGGTAATTCACCATCCGTCCACAACACCGCTTGGAATAGTGCATCATCTGATTGAGCAACCAACTCAGTAAACCGTTGTTTAAATTCTTCAAAATGTTGCTTTTGAATGGTCAAACCCGCCGCCGCCGCATGCCCACCAAAATGACTAATCAAATCAGGATATTGCTCGGCAACTTTTTCAATACTGTCTCGAATATGAATACCATCAATCGAACGTGCAGAACCTTTGATATGAATTCCGTCTTTATCTGCCGCAAATACAATACTGGGGCGATGAAATTGCTCTTTTAAACGGCCTGCTACAATACCAATCACCCCTTGATGCCAATGCTCTTCAAACATGACCAGCGCTGCGGGTAAATGATCTTGATCAAGCTGTAGATTTTCCAGCGCAGCTAAAGCTTCTTGTTTGATCTCTGACTCAACTTGACGGCGTTCTAAGTTTAAATCATTAAGCTGACGTGCCAAAGCGTGAGCTGTCTGCGTATCGATTGCCAAAAGACATTCAATACCAATGTCCATGGTTTCCATACGCCCTGCGGCATTAAGACGAGGCCCTAACACAAAACCTAAATCAGAGGCTTTTAACTCAGCAGGATCTCGCGCTGCGATGTCTAATAAGGCACTAATCCCAGCACGACATTGATTCTGTTGAATCCGTTTAACCCCTGCATCCACTAAGATACGATTGTTATGGTCGAGGCTGGCAACATCGGCATAAGTGCCCAAAGCAACCAAATCCAAATATTGCGGCATTTTTGCAGCCGATTTCCCCAGTTTTGCCCGATGGCTACTTAACTTTGCCAATAGGTAAAATGCCACGCCGACGCCAGCCAAAGCCTTACTTGGAAATTCGCACCCTAACTGATTTGGGTTAACAACCGCTTCAGCCTGAGGCGTTTCCTTGGTCGTTAAATGGTGATCGGTGATAATCACCTGCATTGCATGTGACTGTGCTTGTGCTACACCTGCATGACTGGAAATTCCATTGTCGACCGTAATTAATAGATCAGGCTGATATTTTTCAAAAGCCAAGTCAGCAATTTTAGGGGTTAGGCCATAACCATATTTAAAACGATCTGGAACGAGGTATTCAACATTGGCCCCCATTTCTCGTAAAGCCAGCATCATCAGTGCGGTACTGGTGGCACCATCTGCATCATAATCACCAACAATCACAATTTTTTTATCTTGATCTAAAGCTTGATCAATTATTTGAATGGCTTGCTCCAAACCTTTCATTTCTGGTGCAAGTAAATATTTAAGTTTTAAGTCTAATTCTTGTTCAGATTGCACACCACGACGGGCCAAAATTTCCGCAATAAAGGGTAACACGCCCTGAAAGTTTTCAGGGCGTGTGATCAAAGGTCGTTGTTTAATTTTTAATTTTTGCATTTATGGCATCAAACGTTGTATTGCCCAAGATCCACCTACTTTTTCATAAGTGAGGCGATCATGTAAGCGATTTGGGCGGCCTTGCCAGAATTCATAATACGTTGGCTCTAAACGATAGCCTCCCCAAAATTCGGGTTTAGCCAATTCATTTTTTTCAGCCACTTGATCATACAACGCTTGAAAACGCTGTTGTAGATGTTCACGACTTTCAATCACGCCACTTTGTGGGGTACTGATATGCGCTGCAATTTGGCTATCACGCGGACGCTTATGATAATAATCTGTAGATTCTTGTTCAGATATTTTCTGAACTTGACCACCCACACGAACCTGACGTTCTAACTCAGGCCAATAGAATAGCAATTCTGCATAAGGATTTTCAGCTAAATCTAAGCCTTTTTGACTATCATAATTGGTATAAAAATCATAACCAGCCTCAGTGGCTCCACGCAATAGCACAGTACGCACATGTGGACGCCCTTGTGCATTTGCGGTTGCCAACGACATTGCATAGGGTTCATGCAGTTTTGCTTCTAAAGCCAAATTAAACCAATTGAGAAACTGCGCATGAGGATGAGCATCCACCTGCTCCTCATGTAGTTCACCTTTTTGATAAGTAAGACGAAGCTCACTTAAGTCTTTAATTACATCACGCATGAAGCAAAACCTTCTACAGACGATACAATATTTTAAGCCGCATTTTGACGAACAACATCTGCTAAATGATTTGCCAAATCAGTTACTTCTTGCAGATTATCGCCTTCTACCATAACACGGATGATCGGTTCCGTCCCTGACTTACGAATTAAAATTCGCCCACGTCCTTTAAGTGCTGCTTCTACTTTATCAAACTCGGCAACCAATGCTGGCACTGCAAATGGGTCAAACATTTGTTCAAGACGAACATTGACCAAAACATTGGGTAAAGTTTTAAAATCTGCAACCAATTCATCTAAAGATTTATTCTGTTCAACCAATACTGTTAACACTTGCAGGGCTGCAATAATTGCATCACCTGTTGTGCTCTTGTCTAAAGTCAAAATATGACCAGATGGTTCGCCACCAGTCACCCAGTTGTTTTCTTCTAAATTTTGCAATACATAGCGATCACCCACTTTAGCACGCACAAAAGGCACTTTGGCTTTTTCAAGTGCCAATTCTAATGCCATGTTACTCATCACTGTACCCACGATACCCGCCGGTTTTTGAGATGCTTGGGTTGCTAAAATATACAGAATATGGTCACCATCAATCAATTTACCAAAACGGTCGACCAAAACCACACGATCTGCATCGCCATCAAAAGCAATACCTAAATCTGCTTGATGCTCAATCACGGCTTTTTGTAAATTTTCAGGATGTGTTGAACCACAATCCTTATTGATATTTAAACCATCTGGTTCATTATAAAGCGCAATAACTTTTGCACCTAATTCACGAAATACTGCTGGGCCTACGCTATATGCTGCACCATTGGCACAATCCACCACAATTTTTAAATGGCGTAAATTGAAATGATATGGGAATGTCGATTTACAAAACTCGATATAACGACCATTGGCATCTTTAACACGTACACTCTTACCTAAGTTTGCGGTGTCTTCAATGATGATATCGTTCTCAAGCTCTCGGTTAATCGCATCTTGAATCGTATCTGGGAGCTTTTTCCCTTCATCTGAAAAGAATTTAATCCCATTATCAAAATAAGGGTTATGCGAAGCAGAAATCACGATCCCTAAGTTAGCATGCAATGCGCGGGTTAAATGAGCAATTGCAGGGGTCGGCAAAGGTCCAAGCAAATGTACATAAACACCTGCCGCATTGAGACCCGCCTGTAAAGCTGCTTCAAGAATATAGCCCGATAAACGAGTATCTTTACCTAAAACCACAATCGGTTTTGATTTTGGGCTAATTTGCTTTAATACTTTCCCTGCCGCAAATCCGAGTTTAAGTGCAAATTCTGGGGTAATTGGGAGTTCACCAAATTTTCCACGAATCCCGTCTGTTCCAAAATAACTCATCTTTTACCCACTTATTATGTGTTGTATAACCAATTTTTAAGGTTTACTACTTTACACCAAAATAAAAAAGCCGTCATAAACTGACGGCTTTTTCCAATCAAAATATTACAAAAGATTAACCTACACGATAGTTCGGTGCTTCTTTGGTAATCGTTACATCATGCACATGTGACTCTTGCATACCTGCAGCGGTGATTTTCACAAATTTTGCATTTTGACGTAAATCTTCAATGGTTGCAGAACCGGTATAGCCCATAGATGAACGTAAACCACCCATCATTTGATGTACGATATTGCCCATAGGGCCTTTGTACGGTACGCGGCCTTCAATCCCTTCTGGGACCAATTTTTCAGCGCCTGCTTTCGAGTCTTGGAAATAACGATCGGCAGAACCCGTTGCACCAGCCATTGCACCCAAAGAACCCATACCACGGTATGCTTTGTAATAACGACCTTGGAAGAATTCAACTTCACCAGGCGCTTCTTCAGTACCCGCCATAAGTGAACCCACCATAATCGTGCTTGCACCAGCACCAATTGCTTTGGCCATATCCCCAGAGAAACGGATACCACCATCAGCAATCAATGGAATTTGATCTTTCAATGCATTGGCAACACTATCAATTGCAGAGATTTGTGGCATACCAATACCTGCAACGATACGTGTCGTACAGATTGAACCAGGACCAATACCCACTTTCACCGCATCTGCACCCGCATCAAGTAATGCCAAAGCAGCATCACCCGTTGCGATATTACCGCCAATCACTTGGACTTGAGGGAAGTTTGCTTTCACCCAACGTACACGCTCGATCACACCCGCAGAATGACCATGCGCTGTATCCACTACAATCGCATCAACGCCTGCTTCAACCAACGCTTCAACACGACTTGGGGTTTCAGCGCCAGTACCCACTGCAGCACCAACACGTAAACGACCTAATTCATCTTTACAGCTATTTGGATAAGATTCCGCTTTACGGAAATCTGTAACTGTAATTAAGCCTTTTAATGCATTGCTTTCATCAACCACCAATACTTTTTCAATACGGTGTTTTTGCAATAATGCTTGAATATTTTCTTTTGATTCATTTTCACGAACAGTCACAAGACGATCTTGCCCTGTCATGATATTGCTTACTGGTTGTTCCAAGTTCGTTACAAAACGAGTATCTCGGCCAGTCACAATCCCAACCACTTTGCCATCTTTAACGACAGGTACACCGCTGATGTTGTTGGCTTGTGTAATTGCCATCAAATCACGAATCGTGGTTTCAGGTGTCACGGTAATTGGATCTTTCACCATTCCCGCTTCGAATTTTTTTACACGGCGAACTTCTGCAGCTTGTGCAGAAATATCCATGTTTTTATGTAAAATACCAATACCACCGTTTTGCGCCATTGCAATCGCCATACGTGACTCAGTCACAGTATCCATTGCTGCTGAAACCATAGGGATGTTCAGTTGAATGCCGCGTGTGAGGCGTGTCTTTAGAGAGACATCTTTTGGGAGGATAGTAGAATAGGCAGGGAGTAATAAGACATCATCGAAGGTTAGCGCTTCTTGAACGATGGTCAACATAACAGTCTCGCTGGTAATTTCCGTGAGCTATTATATACAAATTTCCGTTCAATTTTCATTTTTTATTGTGCCGATTTATCTTATTCTCGATCACACTTTATTTTTCAGTATCTTATTGAAATAAAAATGGGCTTTGAATATAAAATTATCTTGGATTTAACACCACAGTAGACTGTCGACTTACAGTCTCTGCCTTATATCCTAATTTTTCCCACTTAAGCGTTAACACACCTGATCAAAGTCTTCATCATTGCTGGGTGTAGCGACTTCTATTTCGATCAGGGGAATTAAACCATAGCCTTGTCTTGCTTTTGCACATTGTGAATCCCCAGCATGTACCTGTTTGCATGAAGAACTCCGTTGCTCATACATACTACAGCTGACTTGCTGTCCAATCTCACCCTTTAATGCCACACAACGCGGTTGCTTTTGATTGGTGCCCTGCATACAAGAATACACGGCTGTCAAAGGTTCGACATAATCTGGCGGCATGGCTTCTCCTTCTGCCCAATAAAATGAGACTCGGAAAAAGGCGCAACACGCCCCGCAACTTAAGCACGCATCCTGTGCTGAGATTTGTGACAACATTTTTTTAAGATTCTCGTTATCAATTTAAAATTTTGGCAAGAAAATCCTAAAAAAAGTCGCACTCAAACTCAATATCTTTTTTGAATTTTTTATTGTGGACAGGTAAACACTGACTCATCCATCAAATCGACACCACATTGTAAATTTTCAATCCAGTCTAAAAACTGATGAATCATCTCTTTACCAATAAACGGCTTACCATGTTGCGGCACAATCATTTCAATATCCATTTGACGCACCATTTTCACCCATAAACGAATCACCCGATTGGTACACATATAACGCTGATGAAAACCATGCATGGTTGGAATGTGCATTGCAAAATCTTCAATTGGTTTCGAGGCATCATCAACAATCGATGCACCCATATCACCTGAGAATAAAATTTTTGAAATTGGATCATAAAACTGGAAATTTCCAACGGAATGTAAGAAATGCGCAGGAACCACGATAATGCGCGTTTCTCCCAATGGAATAGAGCCACCTTGGTCAGGCAATTCGATCAGACGTTCTAACCAGCCCCCCTTCATACGGTCACTCATAAATGCTGAGTTTAAATGAGGTAAAAAGCGTGCCCATAATTTAGATGCGACCACTTTGGCATCGGTATAGACCAACCAACGCGGCATTGAGGTAATAATATCAGGGTCTTGGTGAGATGCCATGACATAGTCTAGATTTTGTAATCGGGTGTATTTATTGAGCTCCATGGTCAGGGGCACATAAGTCAAATCACCGCCCGGATCTAATACTGCTGCACGTTCATTATTTAAAATAAGAAACTGATTGGCTTGTACACCTTCACCTTTCACCAAACTGGTAAAACTTATACATTTATGAGTGCCATTATCAAACAAAACTTGCGACGTGGTGCGATCTAAAGCCATACCAGAAACCCCAAAACCTTTTTTAAAATAAATCTTTAGTTATCCCATACAACATATAAGGTTTTCTTCAAAGTTACAATAAATCTACAACCTAAGTTTAAAGATTATTTGTGTCATCATTCTCAGAATAATAAAAAACCCAACATTAAGTTGGGTTTTCAGCTTTAAAAATAGATGACTTTATTGATGTTCAATCAGCTTGGAAAATTGCGCTTAAAAAAAGTAATGCTGAACTAAAGCGGCGACACCAATAATAAAGAAGATTGCAGCTCCAATTTTATGAATCAAAGCAATAGGTAATTTATCTGCCAATTTATTGCCAATAAATACGGCAGGTGCATTGACCAACATAATCCCCAATGTCGTACCTAGAGTTACCCAACCGATGCTGTCAAAGCGTGCAGCAAGTGCCACTGTGGCGATTTGGGTTTTATCCCCAATTTCTGCAAGGAAGAATAATACAAAGGTTGCACCAAAGACCCCATATTTTTGCCATTTATTAATACTTTCAGATTCATCATCCAATTCATCTGGAATTAACATCCACCCAGCCATACCAATAAAGCCAAGTGACACAATCCAAAGTAACACTGTCGGGCTAAGGACTGTGGTAATCCACTGACCAAGTACAGCCGATACACCATGATTGACAATAGTTGCTAATAAAATTGCAAATAAAATAGGAATAGGTTTACGAAAACGTGCAGCAAGAAGTAATGCGAGCAGTTGTGTTTTATCGCCCATTTCGGATAAAGCGACAACCACTAAAGAGATGAGGAAGGCATTTAACATTTCAAAGTCTCTGGCTAGCAATATTTACCGATGACTTACCCCTCCTGCTAGCCAATATGAATAGTCGCCTATTCAACGCGGAGTGATAAATCAAAGGTCTTGCCAACAAAAGATAGCTGAGTAAACACCTTCAGCTAAATTGGTTCTTTGCTATGATGACCATACTCTGTTGAGTAATTATGTTGATCATCACCCATTTATCATCTCGCAGATGACAAACAGCGGCTACTCCCCAATGAAGTACAGCTATTCTACAACGCTTTATCAATCATTTTCAATTTTTAAAAATTAAAAAATTTAAAGCTCAGATAAACTTCAAAAAATATCGTGCCGAAGCATCTTTAATGCCCGCATAGAATAAATTCAATTTCGTTTCTTCACTAATTTTGAACCCTAGATGGTTATCCTATCGTGGAGCGACATGGATGTCGCCGATTGATTTAGTTGAAAATATTAATTAGGAGAAATTATATTCTTGTGCCTGAGTTTTTTGACAGATTGACTATATTGAATGATGACTTTAAAGCAGATTTAAAAATTATTGATAAAACAAAATCAGATCCATATAAAAAACCTCGCCTAAAGCGAGGTCTCCTATAATTTAAAACTTAAAGCAAGATGTTTCGAATATCTGATAACAACTTGGTCAATTTATTGGTAAATCGCGCAGCATCCGCACCATTAATCACACGATGGTCATAAGACAATGACAATGGCAACATCAGTTTTGGATCAAAGCCTGAGCCATTCCATACCGGTTGCATGGTAGCAGGTGAAATACCCAAGATCGCAACTTGCGGCCAGTTCACCAATGGCGTAAATGCAGTACCACCAATTGAACCTAGGCTGGTAATGGTAAAGTTTGCACCTTGTAAGTCTTTCGGAGAAAGTTTCTTATCACGTGCTTTTTTACTTAACTCACCCAATTCAATGGCAATTTGCTTAATCGATTTTTGATCAGGATTACGCAATACTGGAACAGTTAAACCATCTGGTGTCGCCACAGCAATACCCATATGAATTTCTTTACGCAACAGCACAGACTTTTGATCATCTGCCAAGTGACCTGCAAAATAAGGCTCTTCTTTGAGTAAGAACGCCACCGCTTTTGCAATAAAAGCAAGGATCGTTAAGCTAATACCATCTTGCTTAAATTTCCCTTTTAACTCACCGCGCCAAGCTTCTAGCTCAGTAATATCTGCTAAATCAAATTGTGTCACTTGCGGAATAAAATTGTTTAATGACAATTGCGGTACAGACACTTGCTGTAAACGCGTCATTGGTGCAATTTCACTACCACCAAATGCACTGAAATCTGGCAATGCAGGCAAACCTGAAGCGACTGGCGCAGCAGTTGTTTGAGCTGCTGCTTGCGGTGCAGTCAATTTGGCTTTAACAAAAGCAAAAACATCATCCTTCATCACACGTGCATGAGGGCCAGAGGCCTCGACTTGTGATAAAACCACACCCAGTTCACGCGCAAGCTTACGCACGGCTGGGCCTGCATAAACTTTGGCATTTTCAGCTTGTTGTGCTTTAGATAACTTTTCAGTACCCGCTTGAGCAACGACCACTTCAGCCTTTGGCGCTGATGCTGTCGTTTTCGCGGCTGGTGCTGATGCAGCTTGTGATGCTTGAGCGGCTGGTTTTTCTTGCGGTGCTGATGCAGTCTGACCCTGTGCTTCAATCGTCACCAAAGCAGTGCCCTGACTCACAGACTGATTCAATTCCACATGGATCGCCGTTACCGTACCTGCAACCGTACTTGGCACTTCTACAGAGGCTTTATCCGACTCAGCAACGCAAAGGCTTTGGTCTTTTTCAACTTGATCGCCTACGCTCACCAAGATTTCAGAAATTGTTGCTTTATCTACACCAAGATCAGGAACAGCAACTTCAACTTTACCCGATTGGGCTGGTGCTGATGCTTCTGGTGCAACAGCTTGAGTTGGTGTTGCTGACGCTTGTTGAGGCGCTTCAGCAGGTGCTGCCGCCGAAGTCGTTGCAGCGCCTACAGTTTTCACTGTAATCAGTACCACACCTTCTTTAACATTATCGCCTTCTTTGACCACAACACTTTCAACCGTGCCAGTAACTGTACTTGGAACTTCAACCGTTGCTTTATCCGATTCCACTACGACGATGCTGTCATCTACCGCAATTTCGTCGCCCACTTTAACCAGAACTTCGCCGACCAAAGCTTTTTCAACACCAATATCTGGCACTTGAACTTCAACTGTTTGAGATGAAGCTGGCGCAGATGCTGAAGGTGCAGCAGATGCCACAGGTTCAGCTTTAGTTTCTACAGCAGGTTCAGTTTTTGCAGCTTCTTGAGCAGGCTGTGCTGGTGTTTCTGTCGCAGTTGCATCCGCAGATTCAACTTCGATCAACACAGCACCTTCTGAAACTTCATCACCTTCCGTAACAGCAATACTTTTAACCACACCTGCTGAAGTGCTTGGCACTTCAACAGAGGCTTTGTCTGACTCAAGTAGAACGATACTGTCATCAACAGCGATGGTATCCCCGACTTTCACCAAGATTTCTGCAACAGTGGCCTTATCAACGCCAATATCAGGAGTTTTAACTTGCATCATTATTTCTCCTCTGTCACTTCAGTATAAGCAGCAACTTCTTGTACAGATGGATGCGCTTGCGGTAACCATGCAACTGGACGATCAACATCAAGTTCAAATGAAGAGATTGCATCTTTCACTAAACGTGGATCAACTTCACCTTCATCAGCAAGTTTTTTCAATGTTGCAACCACAATATGTGCCGCATCTACACCAAAGTAACTACGCAAATTACTGCGTGTATCTGAACGACCATAACCATCTGTACCCAATGTTACATATGGACGGCTATCTGGAAGGTAAGCACGGATCTGTTCGCTATAGGCACGCATATAATCTGTTGCTGAAACAACAATACCATCCGTGTCACGTAATTGCTGAGAAACCCAAGACTCTTTACCGTCTTCAAGTGGATGTAGGCGATTGTATTCTTCAACAGCCATACCATCACGTGCCAATTCATTGAAGCTTGTTACACTCCATACATTGGAATGGATTTGGTATTCATCACGTAAAATTTGCCCAGCTTTAATCACTTCACGCAGAATCACGCCTGAACCCAATAACTGAACTGTGGCTTTTTCATCTTTATTGAACAAGTACATACCACGTTTGATGCCTTCTTCAGCACCTTCAGGCAATGCAGGTTGGTCATAGTTTTCATTCATGAGCGTCAAGTAATAGAACACACGTTCCTGATTCACATACATACGTTGTAAACCATCATGCACAATCACAGCTAACTCATAACCAAAGCAAGGATCATACGCTACACAGTTTGGAATCGTTCCTGCCAAGATATGAGAATGACCATCTTGGTGTTGTAAACCTTCACCATTTAATGTTGTACGACCAGCTGTTGCACCACACAAGAAGCCTTGTGCCTGAGAGTCGCCCGCTGCCCATGCAATATCCCCAATACGTTGGAAACCAAACATTGAGTAATACATATACATCGGAATCATTGGTAAGTTATTGGTTGAATAACTGGTACCCAATGCTGACCAAGCGCTCATTGCACCTGCTTCATTGATCCCTTCTTGCAACATGTGACCATCTTTCGCTTCACGATAGTTCATGAGCTGTTCTTGGTCTTCTGGGGTATAGTTTTGTCCATGCGCAGCATAGATCCCCAACTGACGGAACATGCCTTCTAAACCGAAGGTACGCGCTTCATCAGGTACGATAGGCACAACACGGTCTTTAATGGCTTTTTCTTTTAACAATGCTGCAATCAAACGCACCATAACCATCGTGGTTGATTGTTCTTTACCACCACTGCCTTTAAGCACGCCATCAAATACTGAAATCTCAGGAATCGCCAATACTTCACTGTCTTTACGACGTGCAGGTAAATAACCACCTAAAGCTTCACGACGTGCTTTCATATATTTCAATTCAGGTGAGTTTTCACCTGGACGATAGAATGGAAGCTCTTCAAGTTGCTCATCAGAGAATGGTAAATTGAAACGGTCACGTACATATTTCAATGAATCGTGTTGCATTTTCTTGATTTGGTGGGTTTTGTTGACAGCTTCAATTTCGTCAGACAAACCATAACCTTTCACTGTTTTCGCTAAGATTACAGTCGGTTGACCATTGCTGGTCATTGCTGCAGCATACGCGGCATACACTTTGTATGGGTCATGACCACCGCGATTCAGATTATCAATATCTTCATCACTTAAGCCTTTTACCAACTCCGCAGCTTCAGGGTATTTACCAAAGAATTTTTCACGGGTATAAGCGCCACCTTTTACTTGGTAGCGTTGGTATTCACCATCTAGCGTTTCATCCATACGGGCTTTTAAAGCACCTGAGGTGTCTTTGTCCAATAAAGGATCCCAATGACGACCCCAGACCACCTTAATCACACGCCAGCCTGCACCACGGAACAGTGACTCTAGCTCTTGAATGATTTTACCGTTACCACGTACAGGACCATCTAGACGCTGTAAGTTACAGTTAACCACCCAGATTAAGTTGTCTAATTTTTCGCGACCCGCAAGCGAGATTGCACCTAAGCTTTCTGGCTCATCCATTTCACCATCGCCAAGATACGCCCAAACCTTACGGTTTTCTTCTTTGATCAAACCACGATTCATCAAGTACTTTTGAATATGCGCTTGATAAATTGACATGATTGGACCAAGGCCCATCGAAACGGTTGGGAACTGCCAGTAATCTGGCATTAAGTAAGGATGAGGATAACTTGAAAGCCCTTGACCACCCACTTCACGACGGAAATTACTCAATTGATCTTCAGTCAAACGACCTTCTAAAAATGAACGTGCGTAAATACCTGGGGCGCAGTGACCTTGGTAATAGATCATGTCGCCACCAAAGCTATCACTATTGGCACGGAAGAAATGGTTAAAACCGACATCATATAGGGTTGCTGAAGACGCAAAACTTGCCAAGTGACCACCTAAGTCATCACCTGTTTTATTGGCACGTAGAACCATTGCCAAAGCATTCCAACGAATTAATGCTCGAATACGACGCTCCATATCTTGGTCGCCTGGCATCGCTGGAGATTCTTCAACTGGAATGGTATTTAAATAAGGGGTATTTAGACGCTGAATAGGTACATGCTTCGAAATTGCTTGTTGATATAATTTTTCTAATAAAAACGCAGCACGATCCGTACCCATATGCTGGAGCACTGAATCAAAGGCATCTTGCCATTCTTGTGTTTCCTGAGCGTCGCTATCACCATAATACGCCATTTCCCACTTACTCCTTGAATAGTTTTCTATATATTATATGTATCATGTTTTAGGCCTGTTAAGTTATCGTTACAGCCAAATGCAGATTGTAAGGATTATTTAGCAACTAAATAGTTGTTGACTAATTAACACTTAAAATAACAAAAAACCGCCAATAAAGGCGGTTTTTTATACAAAATAATTTTTTATTTGATGATAGTCTGAATACAGTATTTAATTCATCGCGACTACGAATTCAACCATGCATACAGAGCATCAGTCATAAGCTCAACAATCAAATGTTTAGCGTTATGGCAACATGGCTAAGTAAGAAGATGGATTTTTACGTTGACCATCTTTCACTACTTCGTAATGCAAATGTGGGCCTGTGCAACGACCGGTACAACCCACGTTGGCAATATGTTCACCAGCCTTCACCTGATCACCCACACGGGCAATTAGACGTGAAGCATGCGCATAACGTGTGATATAGCCATTGCCATGGTTAATTTCTACATATTGACCATAACCAGTGCCCCAACCAGACTTGGTTACGATACCAGGACCTGTTGCATAAATTGGTGTACCACTTGGTGCTGAAAGATCTAAACCAGAATGATGTTCGGCACGACCACCCATTGTACGACCACCAAAATCAGAGCTTACACGCTTCATGTCTGGAAGAGGATGAGTGACTAACCAAGAATATGGAGAGTTTGCTGTATAACGAGAAGCAGAGTTTGCGCTAGAACCGTATTTTTTAGCGATACTTGCATTGTTTAACTCGATTGGCGCATCCTGACTACGTAAAGTAATATTCATCTTTGCTGAAGCAGGAAGATCTAAATCATCTGGATTATAAGAGCCTTGGGATAAAGTCTTGGATAATTGCTCTAAACGATCTGGTGATTGAACCAAGTCTGCAAATGCAGCGGTTGCAGCGGAAGCTGCTAAAGTAAAAGCCAATAAAATACGTCGCGTATGCATAAAAACCTCTTTAACTGTTCTTAGTCAAGTTTCTTGAGTGATCTCATCCTTGATATCTATCGAAATGAGCGCTTAAGATAGGACATAAATATGTAGGAACCATGTATGTCTGAACCAAAAAACGTCTTTCAACCAACAAGACAACACTTAAAAACAGGAAACTTATCGTTTCTTACAAAGCAAGTTGCCGAATGGCAAAAACTTACTAAATTAATTCAACCGCTACTTCCTCAACCTGAGAATTGGCGAGTTGTCTGTTATCAATACGGTATTTTGACCATCACCGGTGAAAATCAAGCCATGATTAGTCAACTCGGTTATCTTCAAAAACAGTATATTTCTCAATTATCACAAATCAACGAACTTCGTGATTTACAAAAACTGCAAGTTCGTTTACGTATTCAAAACAGCAATACTGAAACATCCCCACAACGCCATAAAACTGTAAAAAGCATACAACCTGCAACATCTGAAATGTTACAAAATGCCGCTAGTTTTGTGAGCGACCCTAAGCTTAGCCAAGCTTTACTACGTTTGGCAAGCAATAAAAAGTAAACTGATTAGATTAAATTAAGATTAAAACTGATCAAAATATGACAGATATCACACTTTTTATTGTTACACTATAACACAATTCCTAAAAGACAAAGACTTATGTCACGTTGACAAAATGAATTGGGCACAGCTTCTCGTCATCAAATGTTACAATTTCATAGCTGCTTGGATCACTTTTAACATTGCGTAAAAGTTGATTATTCAGTGCATGTCCCGATTTATAACCATCGAATTTGGCAATAATTTGATGTCCAAGTAGGTATAAGTCACCAACTGCATCCAAAATTTTATGTCGAACAAACTCATCTGCAAAGCGTAGACCTTCTTCATTGACCACGCCGGTATCATCTAAACCAACAGCATTATCTAAGCTTGCACCCAAGGCTAAATTATTGGCTTTTAAATAATCAAGATCTTTCATAAAACCAAAAGTACGTGCACCACTGACTTCATAGACAAATGTTTCTGTTGAAAAATCAATGGTCGCCGATTGGTATTCTTTTGCAAAGGCAGGATGATCAAAATCGATGGTGAAGTTGATTTGAAAACCATCGTGAGGGGTAAAAATTGCGCGCTTATCTTCTATGAGTGCTTCAACAGGTTTGAGAATCCGAATAAATTTTTTCGGTGCGTCTTGTTCTACTAATTCGCCCTGCATGAGTAAGTATATAAATGGACCTGCACTACCATCCATAATCGGTATTTCAGAAGCAGACACTTCTATAATCAGGTTATCTATACCCAAGCCAGCGATTGCACTGGTGACATGTTCAATGGTTCCAACCTTGGTTTCATGACTGACCAAATTGGAACACATGAATGCTTCTTGAATCAGCATGGCATCTGCAGGCAGATCGACAGGTGGATTTAAATCGATACGGCGAAATACAATACCCCCGTCCGCCACATGTGGCAAAAAGTTAATCATGACTTTTTGTCCGCTATGTAGTCCGATGCCACTCGCTTTAACGACTCGCTTCAGGGTACGTTGTTTCAACATGCTAATTCGGTCTTCATTCTCAAATCCGCTATACGTTAGCACATTTAGCCATTGATAAAAAACAAAAAAGGTAATGAATCTCACTACCTTTTTCGTTGATATTAATTATTTTTAATAATTATCAATCATTTACGCTGTTGATTTTTCAAATAATCTTGAATACTCATTGGCGTAGAACGACCGCTTGAACTTGGTGCTGCAACAGGTGCACCATCTTCTTGACGTTTATTGATCGCAGGAACATCATCTTCATCAACCACAGTGTTGTGGCTGGCTTGCTGGCTATATGATTGCGCAACATTGCTGATATGGGTTCTGCGTTTTGCTTCAGTTGCATCACTGGCATTACGTGTTAAACCTGTAGCAATCACAGTGACACGGATTTCATCACGTGCGTCGGGATCAAATACAGTACCAAAGAACACTTCACCTTCTTCAAGGTCAACAATCTGGTTCACAACATCTGTGATCACTTCAGTTTCACGTAAAGTCACATCAGCACCGCCCGTGATGTTAATCAACACCCCTTTGGCATTCATGATATTTACATTATCCAATAACGGACTACGGATCGCCAAACGTGCAGCTTCTTCAGCACGGTCTGGACCGCTACTCTTCCCTTCACCCATCATTGCATAACCACGTGTACTCATCGCAGTTTTCAAGTCAGCAAAGTCAAGGTTAATATGACCCGGACGAACAACCAGATCAAAAATACTCCGTACCGCATTCAGCAACACGTCATCTGCTTTACGGTAAGCATCTTGCATAGAGATGTCACCATAAACGCTGAGTAAACGTTGGTTCGGTATAATAATTAAAGAATCAACATGTTGTTCTAATGCTTCAATCCCTTTTTCAGCCGAACGTTGACGACGACGACCTTCAAAGTTAAATGGTGTTGTCACCACACCCACGGTAAGAATACCCATTTCTTGAGCAATCTCAGCAACGACGGGTGCAGCACCTGTACCTGTACCACCACCCATTCCAGCAGTCACAAATACCATATCCGCACCTTCAAGATGTTGACGGATTTGCTCACGGCTTTCTTCAGCAGCAATTTGACCTACATCTGGATTAGCACCGGCACCCAAACCACGTGTGCTTTGCTCACCAAGTTGCATTTTAAAAGGCGCATTCATGCGATCAAGGGCTTGCTTGTCTGTATTTGCACAAACAAATTTCACACCTTTAATGTCAGATTGCACCATGTGTTGTACAGCATTACCACCGCCGCCACCAACACCAAACACAGTAAAACGGGCTTGACCGTTGTTATCGGTTTGTCCATCGTCTAAAAATTCAAATGAGGCCATGACCTTTAGATTTCCTAATATAATTTGGCAGTCACTTAAGCCCGTATACTGCCTTGATCTTCAATAATAAAAATTGTTTTTAGGATGCTGTTCATTGCAGAGCTTGTCAAGTATTGGACAGAACACTTACAACTTCCTAACAATATTCCCCAAAAAACCACACCTAAAAAATACCTTTTAATTTGTTATTTAAGGCATTCCAACCATTCACAATCCGATCAAAGAATGGTCTTCCACCTTGAACTTCAGGTTCTTCAATCGCCTCTTGCATGTCACTTTGACTAAACAAAAGTAACCCTGCCGCTGTAGCATACATTGAACGACGTAAAGATGGTAAATTCTGATCATCGGTCACCACTTGTAATGGTGGATTGCCTAAGTGTGCAGAGATACCCAACATACGACGAGCCAATGTCACCATGCCTTCAATCTGGCAAACATCACCTGTCAGTACTACACCATGATACAAACTTTGTAGTGCACTACGTTGTTCTAATTCGTATCGTACTTTACCTAAGATATCTTCATAACGTGCGATAATAATTTCAGTCAACTCAATACGACTAATGGTTTGTGGGCCATCAATTGCCTCAAACTGAATCATATGATCCGGTTTAACTTGGTGAATGTCGACACAACCATGCAGTAACTTAATCCGTTCAGCTTCTTCGGTTGTGGTTTGCAATACAGTGGCAATATCACGGGTGACATTTTCACCACCACATTGAATGGTATGGGCTAATGCCAAATGCCCTTCAATATAGACTGCAATATTGGTCGTTCCAGCACCGATATCGAGTAAACAAACGCCATATTCTTTTTCATCTTTCAGCAAACTGCCTTCTGCAGTTGCTAAACAAGACACCACCATTTTTTCAACCGAAATATTGGCGCCTTTCATTGCACGATCCAAGTTCTGCATAGTGCTGATTGGCATCATCATCAATTGATAATGGGCTGTCATACTATTGGCAGATAAATTGATTGGGTTCTGTACCCACTCACTTGAATCATCCAGCTCAAAACCTAAAGGCACTGCACTTGCTAAGTAATGATCGGCTGTCATATGACTGGCTTTAGCAAGCTCTAATGCACGCACCACTTCAGTTGTCGTAATGGTATGTTCTGAATTTGAAATCGGTGTACGACCAATCGCATAATGGCTTTGTAATTCGGTGCTTGGAATTGAAACCCAAGCTGAATGAATACGACACTCAGCCATATCTTCAGCTTCTTGAACGGCTTGTTTAATTGCATTTGTGACTTTATCAAGGCTCACAATTTTGCCTTTATTCATTCCTTTATTGCGTGCGCTTGCCATGCCAATAACCTGAATATTATCAGGGGTATGTACTTTACCAATCAGTACTGAAACTTTATGTGTCCCAATGTCAATTGCAACAACTGAGGGAACAGCTTCATTCATCACTTTGCTACCATTATCTTCATTGTTTATGTTTGGCTATATGCCTCTTTTTCAAGCCACGTATTATGGCTGTGCAACCATCCCACCTGCAACGCTTATGTCATTACTGGTTACAACAAATTGACCATTCACAATCTTTGGTGAAATAGAATTTCTCCATTGAATTGCCAAACCATTTCGGTAGCGCAAATCAATGGCGGAAATATTCGACCAAGCGGGTTTCAAATCAGTTTGAGCCAGATGACTTAAACGTTGTAGCTTACTCATGGTTTGATCTTGATCTACGATCACCCGTAGTCCCGAATCAAACTGCATAAACCAAGTCATACGTTCAGTGAGATAAAGCTCTTTTAAACGTAAGTTGACTGGGTGAAATAATTGATTAATTTCATTATAGCGACGCATCATCACTTTGGATTGGCTGAGCGGCCCATGAAGCAATGGCAAGTTTGAATAATTCTTCGCCACCGCTTCTGTATAGACATCTCCAGTATCACTCAGTAATCGCCCAGTTCCCCAACGTGCGATTGCATGACGCGGCATAATCCGCACGCGAATACCATTTGGCCATGCCCGTGAAACCACAACACGATCCACCCATGATACTTCTAGTGCTTTATCTCGAATCTGTTCTAAATCCGAGGTGAAATAATTATTTTTAACAACAGGCGCCAAATGTTGTGTAATCGCTTGTGACTCTACCGGTGAGGTGGTACCTACCACTTGAAGTGTGGCCACCCGAGCATCGGTAATCACTTTATACAGACCATAGATTCCTGCAAATAGCACAGCAATAGCAATGACCATAAGCAACCAGCTTCCCACGTTGAGAAGCTTTTCCTGACGTGTTGGCGGCTTATCGTGTATTGATGTAATTGCCGCACGTTTGCGACGCATCGAAGCAGGAAGTTGAGCCATAAACTTAGTGTGCTTGTTCCGTAAGCGTTTGCGCTAAAATCGCAACACACAATTCATCAAAGCTATAACCTACAGCTTTTGCGGCTTTAGGCACAAGCGAATGACTGGTCATACCAGGCACTGTATTCACTTCTAATAACCAGAAATGACCTTGTTCATCTAACATCGCATCAATCCGTCCCCAACCACTGGCACCGACTGCTTGGAAAGCACGTAAACACAATTCTTGTAAGTTCTTTTCTTGTGACTCGCTTAAACCACATGGAATACCATATTCCACGTCATTACGGTTATATTTTGCCTCATAGTCATAGAATGCAACATCAGCAGGTGGTTGCAAACGAATCACGGGTAATGGCAAACCATTGAGGAAAGAAATGGTATATTCACGCCCCGTGATCCATTTTTCAGCCATCACCACAGCATCATGTACTGTAGCTTTTTCAATTGCAGCAGCAAGGTCTTCCGCTTTTTCAACCTTGCTCATACCAACACTAGAACCTTCATGTACAGGCTTAATGATTAATGGTAAGCCAAGGCTTTCAATCACTTCAGTTAAATCAGAATCTTTGGAAATAATACGATACGGTGCTGTCGGTAAATCTGAACCTTGCCAGATTTGTTTGGTTTTAACTTTGTCCATACCAATCGCTGAACCCTGAACACCTGTACCTGTATACGGTACATTCATCCATTCTAGTGCGCCTTGGATTTGACCGTCTTCGCCACCACGACCATGCAATACAATAAATGCGCGATCATAACCCACAAGTTCCGTCACACTACGTTCTTGTGGATCGAAGCCTTCCGCATTCACACCCGAACGTAATAATGCTTCTAAAACAGCTTTACCACTATCTAATGACACCTCACGCTCAGCAGATTTCCCACCAAGCAACACCGCTACTTTGCCGAATTTAGAAGCATTTGACACGTTTAAATCCTTAAACTTATAAGTTAGTCAATTTAATTTCGAGGCTTTATTCAAATCCAAATTTAAACAAAGCCAAATCAATTATTTTAAATACAGTTGGTTTTGAGCCAATTCTACAGAAATTGCTCCCACGTTACCCGCACCTTGTGTTAATAACAAGTCATTCGCTTGTAACACTTTTTGTATCGCGTTCTGCAAATTGCCTTCCACTGGGTCAATCAAGATCGGCTCAACTTCACCACGCAGGCGAATACTCCGAGCTAATGAACGACTATCTGCACCAACAATCGGTTTCTCACCTGCAGGATATACTTCTAACAACAACAATTGATCGACTTGTGACAACACATCTACAAAATCATCAAAACAGTCACGAGTACGACTATAACGGTGTGGCTGGAACATCATCACCAAACGACGATCTGGATGGCTGGCACGTGCAGCTTTAATGGTTGCTTCAACTTCTTTCGGGTGATGGCCATAATCATCTACAAGTTTTACTGTACCTTCATCCAATTCAAACTCGCCTTGAACTTGGAAACGACGACCTACACCACTAAAGCTTTCTAAGGCACGTGCAATCGCAGCATCAGACACCCCTTCATCCGTTGCAATACCAATCGCAGCCAGTGCGTTTAGAATATTATGTAAACCTGGAAGATTAATGGTTAAACGTAATGGCTCACGACCTTTACGTAATACAGTAAAGCTTGACTGCATACCGACTTGTTCAACATCAATTGCTCGAATGTCATTGTCTTCATTAAAACCATAGGTCAATACTGGACGGCCAATACGTGGCATGATTTCACGAATATTGGCATCATCACCACACACTACAGCCAAGCCATAGAACGGCATTTTCTGTAAGAATTTGATAAAGGTGTCCTTAAGTACATCAAAACTACCGCCATAGGTATCCATATGATCTGCATCAATATTGGTAACAATGGCCGCCATAGGCTCAAGATGTAAAAATGATGCATCTGATTCGTCTGCTTCTGCGACAATAAAACGACTAGCACCCAACGCAGCATTAACACCGGTACGGTTTAACAGACCACCGATCACATAAGTTGGATCCATGTTTTCTTCTGCCAACATGCAGGTCACTAAACTGGTTGTCGTGGTTTTACCATGAGTTCCTGCAACCGCGATACCATGACGATAACGCATCAATTCACCCAACATTTCTGCACGGCGAACTACGGGTATACGATTTTCAATTGCTGCTTTTACTTCTAAATTTTCAGGGTCAATTGCAGTAGAAACAACCAGTACATTTGCACCTTTGATATTGTCTGCCGTATGTCCAATAAAAACTTTAATACCGTTTTCTTCAAGTTGAACTGTTGTTTTTGATGCCTTAATGTCAGAACCAGAAACCTTATAGCCTTGGTTTTTCAATACTTCTGCAATACCACACATCCCAGCACCACCGATACCCACAAAATGGATATGTTTAATACGGCGCATCTCTGGAATTTTAATTAGGTTTTTTGCTTTATCAGCAGGGCTTGTTGGAGACATAATCAACTCTAACTTACAAATCTTGAATTAAACCAACCACATGTTGTGTTGCATCTGGTTGAGCTTGTTGACGAGCTTTTACCGCCATTTCCATCAGTAATTGGCGGTTCATCAACGGTGTTAGTAAATCCTTTAACGAATCTGGAGTCATGCTCTGTTGCGGACAGATTTTCGCCGCACCTGTTTTCTCCAAAAATCGTGCATTGGCAGTTTGGTGATCATCCACCGCACTTGGTAATGGCACAAATACAGCCGCCACACCAGCCGTCGCCACTTCAGTGACTGTTAAGGCACCTGCACGACAAATAATTAAATCTGCGTTGCTATAGGCCAGTGCCATATCTTCAATAAATTGCTGAACCTCAACCTGTATATTTGCAGGTGCATCCGCATATAGAGCCTGTGTGGTCTCTTGTTTATTTTGCCCACACTGATGAAATACTTTTAATGGAACATCAAATTGTTTTAAGGCTTGAGGTACACATTCATTCAGAGCTTGCGCACCCAAAGAACCGCCAACAATTAAAATATGTAAGGGTTCAGCCGCGTTTTCGCGTTCTTTATAACGAAAAGAAGGATTATAAATTGCGGTAATTTCTGACCGTACAGGATTACCTGTCGTCACAATTTTTTGACTTTTCGGAAAAGTATCTGGAAATGCTTCGCAGACTTTTTTAGCAATTCTTGAAAGCTGGGTATTGGTAAAGCCTGCCACTGCATTTTGTTCGTGAATAATCACAGGAATACCCAACAGACGTGCAGCCAAACCACCCGGACCCGCAACATAACCGCCAAAACCAGCCACTGCATCGACATTGAGCTGTTTCATATAGCGCATTGCGCTCAAGGTTGCTTTTAAAATTTTAAACGGTGCAGCCAATTTACGTACAATACCGTTGCCACGTACACCTTGAATGTCAATGTGATAGATTGGAATATCATGTTGTTTTAAAAGTCGATTTTCCATACCTGTTGGAGTCGCCAACCAAGACACTTGGCTGCCTTGTTGTTGCAATTCTTTTGCAACTGCCAGTGCAGGGAATACATGTCCACCTGTACCTGCCGCCATCATCATGATGTGTTTCGGTGTGCTTTGCTGGGGTTCGGTCACGGTCTAATTCTTCAATGCAAAAATAAATATTTAACGAATATCTTAAACAACCAATTGTAATCACAATCCGCTATGGGGAAAAGTTTATTTACTTTTTTTCACCAAGCCTTTCATTGTTTTTTTCTACTGATTTGAAAGTTTAAACTACTTTTATCATTAATCCGTTAAAAAAAGTGGAATTAAACGTTATTTTTTTATATTTCTCGATGATTTATCATTTTTATAGCCAATCGACAGCAAAAAAATAGAGCCATGAACGACTCTATTTTTTAGTTGAGATTTAAAATGCAGTATCCAGCTTAAATTAAGCTGACTGCCCGGCTTCTAGTACATTAAACAAATCATCTGCAATTGAAGTACCAAATTGATCATCAATTTCACGAATACAGGTTGGACTGGTAACATTGATTTCAGTGACATAATTTCCAATCACATCTAATCCGACAAAAACCAAGCCCTTGGCTTTTAAGAATGGTCCAACTTTGGCTGCGATGGCTTTGTCATTTTCAGTCAATGGACGAGCTTCACCCAAACCACCTGCTGCCAAATTCCCACGCACTTCACCATTTTGAGGAATACGAGCCAAGCAATAAGGTACAGGCTCACCATTAATCATCAAAATACGTTTATCACCATCCACAATTTCAGGGATATAACGTTGTGCCATAATCGGTTGTGTACCATTTTCAGTTAAAATTTCGATGGTTGAACCAATATTGACCCCATCTTGATATAAGCGGAAGATCCCCATTCCACCCATTCCATCCAGTGGCTTAACAATAACGTCACCATGTTCTTTTAAGAATTCACGAATCAAGCTTTGTTGTGAGGTCACTAAAGTGGGTACTTGTAGATCTGGAAATTGGGTCGCAAACAATTTTTCATTACAGTCACGCAAACTTTGTGGTTTGTTAATAATCCACGCCCCTTCACGCTCTGCCTGTTCCAAAATATAAGTGGTATAAACAAAGTTCATGTCAAAAGGCGGATCTTTACGCATCAACACCACATCATACGTTGCAAGCGACTCTTTGGCTTTTTCACCTAGCTCATAATAGTGATCATAATCTTCAAAAACCTGAAGCGGTGAAATCAAACCAAATGCTTTGCCTTGGTCAATATATAAATCTTGTTGTAATGCATAGCCTAACTCATGCCCTCGACGTGCAGCCGCCCATAACATTGCCATTGTTGAGTCTTTTTTCAGGTTTACACTTTCGATGGGATCCATCACAACAAGTACGCGCATATTGATGCTCTTATAAAATTTTGGATTGAATGCAGTATAGCGGAGAATCTGGTGTACTTTTCCGAAATTTCGCTAAACTCTTAGCAATTATTGTGAATATGATGATCGAAATGCAACAAGCCATTGTGGGATTTCATTTGGATGAGGAGCAACATTATGTTGCTGAACTTGCGTGTGGGCATCAACAACATGTGCGTCATCTTCCGCCTTGGCAGAATCGTCCGTGGGTGTTGACAGAACAAGGACGGCAGGAAAAAATAGGCATGTTTTTAGCGTGTAAAACGTGTGATCTTCAAAAAAATAGTTTATAAGTTGAATTAGTTTCTATTCGTCAATAAAAAGAGTTATTCAATGTCGAATCAACCTGACTCAGAGATTAAAAATTACTATAACAAACTTGCGCACGACTACGATAACAACCGTTTTAACAACAGTTATGGGCAATATTTAGACCAACAAGAGCGTGCTTTTCTCAAGCGCATTCTCAGTAAAACAGCACCTACACATTGTATGGATATTGGTTGTGGTACAGGTCGTTTACTCGATTATGCCAATTATGGTGTAGATTTCAGCCCTGAAATGCTGAAAGTCGCTAGAGAAAAATATCCACATAAAATTTTGCTTGAAGGCTCTCTGACTGAAATTCCAATCGAAAATCATCAGCTTGAGGTGATTTATAGCTTTCATGTGATCATGCATCAAGACCATGCAACCACAGAACAATTTCTAAATCAGGCGCAGCAAAAATTAAAACCCAATGGCAAGCTTATTTTTGATTTCCCCTCCGCCAAACGTCGACAAGCTGTAAAGCATCAACAACAAAGCTGGCATGCTGCTCATCAAATGACATTGGCAGAGATTGAAAAGCTGCTTGGCACTCAATGGAAGCTGGTTAAAAGTCAGGGCTTTTTATTTTTCCCTATCCATCGTATTCCAACGATTTTACGCCCACTGTTTAGAAGCTTAGACAACTTGATGTGTCGTTCATTTTTAAAAGAATATGCATCATACTTGGTTGTCGTTTTAGAAAAACAACCGTCAGTAAATAATTAGAATAAGCAGGTGGAATATGCGGCAATATTTACCCAAATCATGGAAACTGCTTTATCAGTTATTACGCAGGTATTGTCGTGAACACCTTTTCTCAAAGCTACAGTTTGCCTTAAAACATCAAGCACTGTGGCAAGCAGACCAGCAAATTTCAACCCAACAAAGCATCAAGATAAATCATTATTTTGAAAATAAAACCCATAACATTGATCTTGCGATTGAGGCCTTAAATGGTTTAGTCATTGAGCCAAATCAAATCTTTTCATTTTGGCATTTGGTAACAGCCCCGACGTTAAGCAATGGCTATAAAACAGGACGTAATCTGGTCAATGGAAAAATTTCAGAAGATCTGGGTGGTGGGATCTGTCAAATTTCTTGTTTACTCTATATCAATGCGTTAAAAGCGGGTTTGACCATTACAGAACGACATTCACATTCGATTGATATTTACCAAGAACATGAACGCTTTACCCCCTTAGGCAGTGATGCAACTGTGGTGTATGGCTATAAGGACTTACAGTTTCAAAATTGTTTAGATCAGGCACTACAGATTCAAATTTTCAGACAACATGACCAACTGGTCGCCACCTTGGTCGCTCAGCAGCATTTAAAGGAATATACACTCAAATTTATTGTTGAAGATTCTAAAACCCATCGAATTGTCCGCACCTTGCAAGACCAAGAACAGATTGAGCAAAGTATCTACTTGCTCAATTCACATACTGATTAAGCTTATTTTTCTTGAAATTGTTGTTGGCTATTTTCTATCAGATATTGATGTGCAGTACGTGGATCACGCGGTAAGGCCAGTTTGACACGACAGCCCAACTCGATATCATCTTTTTCAAACACAATGATTTCAGCATCTAGCTCGATCGGGCGACCAATTTCAAAATCGGTTTGATCTAAACTTTCTCCCAATAAGTCTGCATATTTCTTTTCTAAGTGACCAATCGTTAAATCTTGAATCATGACTTTAATCGAGTATTGTTGTCTCGAACATTCAGGTTCACGTTGAATACGTGATTTCTTGATATAACTGTTCTCAGATGCTCTTAACATCAATTCATTGATTAATTTTTTCTGGGCGTGCACGTTGATATTTAAAACCAGCTCAAACTGTTCTAAACCTTTCCATTGAAATGGATATTGCCGAAAAAACATATCCCGCTCAAATTGGTAACGCTGCCAACGTCGTTGGTCGATATGTTTGACCAGCATAATGCCAAGTACAGCAACCACGACGATTATCAATAGAATGAACATTTAAAATGGCACCTAATCCTTTATAGTCCATAAAAATAAGGAGCTTATGCTCCTTATCTTATCCTTTTTTTTAACTTATATACCATATTTCACACGGTAAGCTTCCATTTTTGCTAAAGCATCTTGCTCGCCTTTAGCATCTAGATAATCCATTAAGTCTTTCATGCTAATTAAAGCATGTACTGGAATCTCAAGTTCTTGTTGAACTTCTTGGATGGCAGACAATTGACCTTGCCCTTTTTCTTGACGATCTAGCGCAACCAATACGCCTGCAATTGTCGCACCTGCGTTTTTAAGAATTGTGACAACTTCACGAATTGCGGTACCCGCAGTAATCACATCATCAATAATCCAGACTTTTTTACCTTCTACTGAAGCACCGACCAATACACCGCCTTCACCATGGTCTTTGGCTTCTTTACGGTTAAAGCCCCAAGGCACACTTACACCATGTACTTGTGACAAAGCCACAGCTGTTGCTGCAACAAAAGGAATTCCTTTGTATGCAGGTCCAAAGATCACTTCAACGTTGTTACATTGTGTTAATTTATCTGCATAACCTTGAGCTAAAAGCGATAATGCTTCACCATCGTTGAGTAAACCTGCATTAAAAAAATAAGGGCTCACACGGCCTGATTTTAAAGTAAACTCACCAAATTTAAGCACACCACGTGATAATGCGAGTTCGATAAAAGCTTGCGGGTTAAACTGAGCTGGCGTTGACATGAGGTGCTCCAAAATTCATACATTGAGGTTATGACTGCGCATGATACCAAAGAGTAGCTATCCAAGTGATCAAAAAATTTTAAGAGTTGTCTCAATTAACGTAAATGGCTTACGTTCATCCGTCACTAAAGGCCTACTTGAATGGATGGAAAAGTCAGATGCAGACGTGATCTGTATCCAAGAAAGCCGTATTACGCATGAACAGTGGACCGATAAATTTAAACCCGAAGGTTGGTTTACCCATTTGTTCCCTGCGGAAAAATCAGGCTATGCAGGTACAGCGATTTACAGTCGCTTGCCGTTTAAATCGATCCAGAATGGTTTGGGTTTTGAACTTGCCGATAGCCAAGGTCGTTTTATTAGCGCGGAATTTGATGTCGGTTTAGCCAAACCTGTGCACATCTGCTCGCTGTATTTACCTTCAGGTTCATCAGGTGATGAAGCACAAGCCCGTAAAGATCACTTCTTAGAAGAATATCGAAAAATTTTAAAACAATGGCGTGATGAAGATAAGTCGATCATTGTATGTGGCGATTACAATATTGTGCATAAACGAATCGATATTAAAAACTGGTCAGGCAACCAAAAATCTTCAGGTTGTTTACCGCATGAACGTGCTTGGTTAGATCATATTTATGACGAACTGGGCTATGTCGATACATTTCGTGAAGTACGTAAAGAAGCTGAACTGTATTCTTGGTGGTCGAATCGTGGACAAGCGCGCGCTAAAAATGTCGGTTGGCGAATTGATTATCAAGCATGCTCACCTGACTGGAAGGATCGCACAGTCAATGCCTGGGTCTATAAAGATGAATGGTATAGCGACCATGCCCCTGTGATTATTGATTATCAAATTTAAACAGCCCTATGCTCAATTTTTAAATAAAAATTGAGCAATTTTGTGAACAAGTGTTCACTGATTACAAGGCAATAACTTACAAATTTTGTCGTGTTATCTTATATTTTCTTTATATCAACAAGCGCATTATACACGCACGGCACAGGGACATTGTCAGGATGACAGCAAAAGGATAGGACGCCGTAGGAAGAAAAGGAAATAAGTATTTTTAATATTTATTTTTCAAGGATGTGACATTGGACGTTGTAATGAGACCCGCATAATCAGGATGATTAGATGCGGGTTTTCTCTTTTTTTTATTTTTAAAATTTAAATCATTTAATCAGCCAGTCTGCTGCTCGCTTCAATAAAATATTAAGCGCAAATTGTTAAATTCTGATGACAGCAATCATGCCTTTTAAAATATTTTATCTATTCTTATACTATACATATTGGCAATTTTGCTACTCTTTCTGTCAAATCAAACAATTGAATATTAGGTTAAGACATGTTGAAAATTTATGGAATCAAAAATTGTAACTCCATGAAAAAAGCTTTTGATTTACTGACTGAACTTGGCTTGAGTTATGAGTTTCATGATTATAAAAAACAAGGCATAGATGCAGAGACGGTTAAACAATGGCTCGATCATATTGGGCAAGATCTTGTACTCAATAAAAAAGGTACAACGTGGAAAAAACTCAGTGAACAAGAACAACAACTGGCCTTATCGAGTGAACAAGCACTGATTCAAGCGCTAACCACACACACTAGTTTAATCAAGCGCCCCGTGATTGATCAAAATGGCCAATATGTAATTGGTTTTGATGAAGATAAAATTAAAGCTTTAAAACTTACAGCATAAAAATAATCGAGCAACAAAAAGCCTGATCGATAGATCAGGCTTTTTGTTGTGGTGAATCAATGTGCTTAGTTTGCACGCACCCAAGTTTGGTTGCGACCTAAAGCAGAAATACCCATATAACCACGTAACTTTAACTGGTTACCAGCAAGTTCACCTTTGAGCTTATAGGTCTTGCCATTTTTAGGATCTAGAATCGTACCATTGTCATAGTTTTTACCACCAACATTTTTTAAACCATTGACAATCGTCACACCTTTCAATGATTTATTGTGGTAAGGACCTTCACATTTGGTACAAGAGTTTTCTTCACCTGGCGTTAAAATACTTTGAATCGTTGCCGTCAATGTTCCATTTTTTTGTTCAGTGAATTTCACAATTGCTTTGGGCTGTTTCGTTGTATCATCAATTGTTTTCCAAACTGTTCCATTGAGTGGATCCGCAGCATTTGCAAGAACTGTTGCTGATAATAAGCCTAATGCAAGTACAATTTTTTTCATTGTTTTGTTTTCCCTAGTCTAATTGACACTTTATAGTATCAAAAATTTACGTCGATTTAGCAATTCTTGAATGTGACTATATAGTGTACCCTTGTAACAAATGTTGATAAATCAACAAAAATAAAGTCAAAAGTTTAACAATATGGAAGGAACATGAAGATTAACTCAGCTCTGAAACAATATCTTACAGAATCTATTCTTAAATCTAGCTTCAAATTTCCCAGTCGTTTCAATCTTCCCCCTGCAACTGCACGTTTTGGAATAGAACAACTTGCACGTGTTTTTCCACAACGTAAAGATGTACAGATTCGTTCTTTGCGCATAGCTGGGATTCGGGCAGAAGAAATTAAACCGCAAGCGCATGCAACCCAAATGATTTTCCATATTCATGGTGGAGCATTTTTTGTCGGTTCAATCAAAACCCATCGCGCATTTTTATCTGAAGTTGCTGCACGTACACAAATGCAAGTTTTACATGTCGATTACCCGCTCGCACCTGAAAGCAAATTTCCTGAAGCAGGTGATGCAATTTATGATATTTATCAGCAACTTTTAGATCAAGGTGTGCAAGCGAAAGACATTATTGTGTCAGGTGATTCTTGTGGAGCGAATCTGGCTTTGGCACTCGCTCTACGCATCAAACAAGAAAATAAACAACAACTCCCAAGCGCCTTAATCCTGATGTCACCTTTCTTAGACCTGACTTTAACAGGTGAATCTCTACGCTATAATCAGAAGCATGATGCTTTACTGTCAATCGAAGCACTTGAATCTGGCATTGATTTTTACGTACCAAAAAACATGGATCGTTCTTTACCCCCACTTTCGCCTATATTTGGAGATTTTGCAGGGCTGCCACCGACTTTAGTTCAAATTGGCTCTAAAGAGATTCTGTTGTCAGATGCGCAACGTTTCGAAGAAAAAGCCAAAGCTGCAGGCGTGCAAGTCAATTACAAGCTGTATACGGGAATGTGGCATAATTTCCAAATGTTTAGCCCGTGGTTTGATGAAGCCAAACAATCTTTAGCAGATATTGCTGAATTCGCTCATAAAATTGATAAAGATTAATCCCAATATTGACCAAATGGTGAACAACAAGTGCTTTAAAAGCCAAACTGTTGTTCACCTTTAAAAATAAAATCATCCATTTAAACAAAATGAGCATTCACTAGAATAATAATTATACAATTCATTGGAACTATATTTCTTGTCAGATTTATTTTTAGGGGGTTTTCCCAGTCCGAATAGACTCTTAACCTATACTACAAAGTTAATCACACTTTTTAAAATTATGTATATATCCTTCAAGTATTTACTTCAACTTTAGTTTGAGTTTAAGCCAATAAGTTGCTACATTCTAAGTATCAACAATAAAAATCCAAGTGTGGATGGATTATATTATGCGTAATAAAATTTATTCAGAAAAACGACGTAAAATTCATTCCTTATTCAATCAAGTATTGAAACATTCTTTTATTGCCAAATTAATCCATAAAAACCAACTCAGCAATAATCTGGAAATCGACCCACATACAGGTATTTATAATCAGTTTGCAATTAATACCTATTTAAAAGAGTTACATCCTCAGACTGAATCAAATTTTGGTATCGTTTTACTCAGTGTGGATAACTGGTGTGAAATCAAGAATAAATACAATCCAAAAATCGCACATAAGGCTTTAGCCGCAATCGCCCAAGAGTTATTACAAAATACTCGTGAAACAGATCTTGTTGGTCGTTATAGCGAATCTGAATTTATTTTAATTCTCAGTGATGTTACTCAAGATCAAGCTCATCATATCGCAGATCGTCTATCACTTTTAATGAATCATTATGATTTAAAGATCAATAACAAAGTCATTCCACTTCAAACAAGTTGTGGCGCGTCTGTTTCTAAACATGACAGCATGAGTAATGTGGTATTACAGCAAGCAGACCAAGCGTTATATATTGCGAAAACCAATCGCAAAGCTTGTTATACGGGTACAGGTGTTTTATCTTAAAACATCTGTATATTTAAAAAAAATTACACCACTATTTATTTTATATTAATAATAAAATATTTTTTCATTAACAAATAAATGATAACAATTCTTTGTTTTAATAAATTTTAATCACTATAATTTAAAAAATTATTAATCAGTACTTAATGAATAGCAAACTGAAAAAACCTGGAATAATTATGAATGAAGGTATCGAATATAGGACTTAATCATTACTGGCAAAAGCTGAAACAACAATTAGATTCAAATATCATTATGAATTGGAGCAGTTTACATAAATGTATCTTGATTCTGTTCCTGACTGTTGCCCTTCATTTATCATGGATTGCTTGGAAAGTTTTTATTTTATTCAATCCAGAAACTTGGCAATGGGTCAATATTTCCTTGATTCGTTCACAACTTGTGGTCAACGCTGGCTCCACTCTACTGCTTTTTTTCCTGATCGCATTTTGTTATTTGTTTCAGAATAAAAAATGGGCAAATACCATCCTCCCCCATATCGTCATCAGTATTTTTATTATCTTAATGCTTGCTGATGGCTTTCTTGTCGGTATCTATAGTCCAGCTACTGTTTTTGCATTCGTGTGTATTTCTGGTGTGGGTTTAATCTTATTCAATAGAAAAATTATTTATCTGCAAATTAGTACCGCCCTGCTGTTCTATATTGCAATGATGTTCTGTACCTATTGGCGCATCATTCCATACGCTCCAATTTTTAATGAACATATGTTGGAAAATAATCGGCATGACAATACCTTCTGGGTGGGAACGATGTTGTATTTTATTGTCCCTATTTTAATTGTATGTTTGATTTTATGTGAAATTTTGCTATCTCAGTGGCGCTATAGAGAATCATTAATTAAAAAACTCAGTGAAACGGATCCACTGACCAATTTATATAATCGTCGTTTTTTTAATGAAAAGCTTGATGATATCCAAAATAAGCAAACCCACTACGCCATTATCTTAATTGATATTGATCATTTCAAAGAAATCAATGATTTACATGGACATCATTTTGGTGATGAAGCATTGTGTCAAGTTGCCAAATTATTATCATCTCACATTCGTCAGTCAGATATTGTGGCTCGTTATGGCGGTGAAGAATTTATTATTGCCTTGCCTGAAACTTCTTTAAACATTGCTCAAGCACTTGCTGAACGCTGCCGATTGGCGATTCAAAACCAAGTGCTTGAATCGCTTGATCATCATTATGTTCAGCTGACCGCCAGTTTTGGTATTGCCACCTCGAATGACGAAGACAATATCAGCAAAATTATTCATCTCGCAGACAAAGCGCTATATCGGGCCAAACAATCCGGGCGCAATCAAGTGCAGCTCTATCATGCTCAAATCAATGAAATAGCTTAAACTTGGCTACGATATTGTTCTTCACACACTACAAATCGAAATTCTGCATGGGCTTCTGCTATCCATTGTTGTACAGCAGGGACCGCTAATATCTTGTCGATATAACGCTGACTGCTCGCTGATACGGCAATACCATAACCGATGAAACGCATCACAACTGGCGCATAAAAAGCATCGACAATCGTAAATTCATCACCACATAAAAAACTGTCAGGGTGTGGTCGCTCCGACCATAATTGTTCAATCCGCTTTACATCGTGCTGTAGTTTTAAATTTTCCTGCCAAAGCTGTGCACCAATATGCTTTAAATCAGCATCTAAATTCATGTCACAGCAACTACGCAAAGCCATAAAACTACTGTGCATTTCAGCGGACATCGATCTTGCACGTGCACGTTGTTTTACATCTTGAGGCCACAAGTGTTTTTCAGGAAACTTTTCTGCCAGATATTCACAAATCGCCAAAGAATCCCAAATTAAAAAGCCATCGTCCACTAAGGCTGGGACTTTGCCAGTTGGGTTTATTTTTAAAATACTTTGTTTAAATTGGCTATCGACATCAAAGTGATCGAAAGGAATAAGATGCTCTGTAAATGGAATGTTGAAATGCTGAATTACTAACCAAGGTCGCATCGACCACGTCGAATAATTTTTATCGCCAATAAACAGTTCGAACATTCTAATACTCCTGTATTTATTGCTTATTTTGAACTCAGCATACACAAGATAAGACTGTTCTAAAAGCATTTCAAAAAATGCTCGCTTTTAAAATAAATCAAGGAGTAGATCGACTACTCCTTGATGATGTATCAGACTGAATTGATTAGAATAAGAATGCCACACCTAAACCAGCTTTATAACTACGGTCTCGCCCTTCCAAATCTACACCCACACTTCCATCAAGTTGGGTACGTTCATTGACCGCATAGATCAAACCAGAGCCTAGACCATACTTATAATCTTGGCTTTCTGTTTTTGAATAAACAAACTCAGAGAACCCTGAAAGATTACCTGCAATTTTATAACCAACAGTAGGTACAGCGGTCACTGACCAATGCCCATCTTGCACAGCATAGTTCATGGTGATTCCAGTATTGACCAAATCGTTATACTGGTAAGCTAATGATGTGCCGATGCTATAAATATCATCTTCTTCACTAAAACCATCATTGCCCGTTGCAATCAAGGCTTGAGCCAAAATTGCCATAGATAATTTGTCATCTTTTAAGTCGATGGCTTTTTTAATCCCAATAGAAACATCACCTAAGCCAGAGTCATCCTCTTTCATGCCTTTGTATTTGGTTTGTGTCCAAGCTGGACCCTGCCAGCCTAACTGTAATTCCATACTTGAGGTTAAACCAGTACGGAGCAGCATATCGCCATTGAGGGTTACAGTTTTTGCTTTTGCGCCATCTACTTTAGTTTCTGTATAGGTCGCACTTGGAAGACCTTGCTCCCAAGCCAATTGACCCACTGGCGTGATTCCTGTTCCGAAACCTGTTCCAGGACGATCAAAAGAAAATTCTGCTGCCATTGCGCTTATACTTAGACTCGAAGCAAGGGCTAATGTGATTCTATTTAAAATTGCCATATCAAGACTCAAAATTTACGATAATTCTTTGGACATTTTCGCACCGCGACTACGTAGTAACTCTAAAGATTCTTTCTCTTCAGGTAAAGCCTGAGACCAATCTATTTGATCAAATTCACAATCAAAGAACAAATCACTGATCGAAGATAAAATGGTCTTACCTTCTTCATCTTTGGTATTCGGATCAACCTTATGATCTAAAAGCTTGTCAATTGCAGGTACACAAGCTGCGCTTGCTGCATCCCACAGTGGACCATAGCACTCTTCAGCGTCCCACAAATAAAAGTTTGCTTTGGCATTTATTAATGCATCCAAAATATCTAAATGTGGTTGTAAATCTTGCGTTTTTTGTTCTGCTGTTAAAGGTTCGCCCGCTTCATAAGCATCACAAATTTTTTCCCACCATTTAAACAATCCATCTGACCAAATCGAAACAGCTGGACCTTTTTCAGGTTCCATAAAGTTTGGATCAAATCCATCTGCAAGCAAACGTTTGACTTGAGCAAGGTCTAAATCTTCTAAAGCCTGTATAAAGACTTGTTGTTGTGCTGATAACATTTTGATCTCACTATTCTATTCCTATACAACATTATGACGAATATTTTTAAAATAGCTTTGAAAAATTTTAATCGTATCGCTTTTATTTTATAAATGGCATTTATTGTTCATTTATGACAAAGAAGACAATCCATAACTCTTTAGAACAATAAAATTGAAGACCATAAAAAAGCCCCGAAGGGCTTTTTATCAGATCATGCTTCATCTGCATCAGCAAGTTCTAGTTTTCCACCACGTGGATTTTCAATTTTCTCTAATACATGCTCTAGGCTACGCTTTACGCGATCTATCGCACCGTGTAATGAAAGATCAATGTTTTTCGCTCGATGTTTTACCACGACTGGCTTCAAACCCGCTGCTTTGACCTCAATCATACACTGGATATCATCCGCCCCACCTTTGTCACCGTTCTCATCACTGATATGAACTGAAAACTGGGTAATACGTTCGCTATGACGTTGGAATTCTTGATTTAGCTCATCGCGCACGTAAGTAATTAAACGATCACTATTTCTAATATTTTTATCTGTACGGATTTCTATATTCATAAAAAACATCCTCTTTCTAATCAAAAAACGAGTGCAAAACTTATATTTACGGCACACTTTGCGCCTGCTGTATAAGACAGCTTTTCACCTACAATAAATTGGAACCGTAACTCCTCTATTGCAAAGATGAACACTTTTAACGATCTGCAGATAGGTGTTCTTATACATTCAATATCAGGCCATATTGGAAAATATGCAAGTAGATTTTTAACTTTTTTATGAAAAGAATATGAAAAATGACATCTTGTTACGTTACTTTATAATTAAATGATTTAATTGATTTTTTAATGACTAATTCTGACTAAAAACATCAACTATGTTTAATTCTTAAGCTTTTAATCGATATAAATTTTAAATCTTTGCTTTAAATATGCGACTCACGTTTTAAAACATTTCACCTCTTGATGTTTACATATTTATTTTCATTCCATCTAATTTTCGCTTTATTTTTATTTAAGAATCTGTATTCTTGAAGCGCTTTTCTTGGGGGAAAGGAAGAATTCATGAAACTTACAAAAATTGCGGCTATCTGCGCAATCGCTTCAACTGCAACTTTGGCTCAAGCTGCGCCTGTTTGGCAAGATTTTAGTATTACTGGTCTTTATGGTGAAAACTATGAATTAACACCAGATGAGAAACAATCTACCATCACTTTTGAGTATGCTGCAAAACTTAAATACGGCGATTTCTTTGCCTTTGCTGACCGTACCAACAGTGATGGTCAATCGGATACTTATTTTGAGGTTTCTCCACGTCTTAGCTTAGGTGCTGTTTCTGGGAAAAAACTTGAATTAGGCCCAATTAAAGACGTATTAATCGCGACCACTTGGGAAGGTGGTAAAGACATGAACAACTACCTATACGGTGTTGGTGTTGATTTAGCCATTCCTTATTTTCAATATGCGCAATTAAATTTCTACCGTGCCAATAATGAAATCCAAGAAGATGACTATCAATTGACATTTACTTATGGAATTCCATTTAAAATTGCATCTGAAGAATTCCTTGTAGATGGCTTCCTTGATTGGTCAACTGCAGAAAAAGATCAAGTCGCTCACTCAAGCGAGTTGAACTGGACGACACAATGGAAATGGAATGCGGGTAAACACATTTCTCCAGATACGCGTCTATATCTTGGTGTTGAACACTCTGTATGGCACAACAAATATGGTGTTCCAGGCAAAGATGAAAATAATGTCAGTGCTTTAATCAAGTATCATTTCTAAGACTGAGCTAAATCCATTGATTAGAAAGCAAAACTTCGGTTTTGCTTTTTTTATTGCCCTTAAAAATAATTCTTTTTAGAATACCCCTATCAATTTTCCATTGACCTGTATCCATGAATTTTCAGATCCGCCCTGCTCAAGCTTCTGACCTAACTGAGATTATGCGTATTTATAATCATGAAATTGCAACAGGTTTAGCAACATGGAACAGCCAATTAAAGACTTTCGCAGATTACCAGCAGTGGTTTCTAGAATTACAACAACAGCAATTTCCACTTTTTGTTGCTGAAGAAACAACGACTCATGCAATTGCAGGCTATGCCGATTATGCAAGCTTTAGAGCAATCAACGGTTATCTATATACAGTTGAGCACTCTGTTTATATCGACCCAGAATTTACTCGACAAGGGCTCGGCAAACGCTTAATGCTGAAATTGATTGAACATGCTCAACAGCACAATATCCATGTTATGGTTGCTGCAATTGACCATGAAAATACTGGTTCGATTTATCTACACCAACAACTCGGATTTAAACAAACAGGTTACATGCCACAAGTCGGACAAAAATTTGGGAAGTGGCGTGATTTGGTGTTGATGCAATTAAATTTTGATTAAAATAGAGCAGTATTTATACAGCATCCGTCGTAAATTTTTTTTGTCGCTTTTTTAAAATTTGTTGTATAACCATAAACAATATTGCTGAACTTCAGAGCGAATATCGATGAATAAAATGATAATCAGTCTATTGGCACCATTTGCATTGATACTTAATACAGCAAGCCATGCTGCTGACTACGATGAACAAAATATAAAACAGGGTTGTGCCAAACTCAGTCAATATCGTAAATTGGGACAAAAATTTTACGACCAGAAAAACTATAAAAAAGCGCTTGATCAGTTTCAAAGACAAGCATCTTGGAGTGCTTTTTGTCAGTCTGTGGGTGAAGAAGACACTGGCATTCGGGTTTCAGATAATGACATCGACATTGCCAATAATAATGTGGGTTTAACGTATAGCAAACTCAATCAACCCTTATGGGCAAGAGCGTGGTTTCAAATTAAACCCACAAAAACCAGTCAATTTAATTTAAAAAAGTTAGTAACACCAAAACCAAACAATGACTTAACAGGAGAATATGCCAGTTATGCAGGTTTTGGCGAATGGAACAATATCACCATTAAAAAACGTGATCAGAAATATCTCATTCAATTCACTGGTCTATGGATGGGTGCTCGAAGCCTGATTTATGGCCCAAATATTGGCGAGTTTGAAACAGAAATGCCACTTCATGCCAAGAAAGCAAACTATCGTTTTGAAAATTGTCAAATTGACATCAATTTCACTTATAACGCCTCTTTAGGCAATTTTATTGAAGTGAAAGAATTAAATGAACAAGCCGATTGTGGTTTTGGGATGAATGTTTCATCAACAGGCTATTATCAGAAAGTTGAGCCTCAATAAAATTTTGATTCGGAATTCGAAATAGTTTAGTTTATTGTATTATATGCTTTAATATCCTTTACTTAATACATAATAATTGGGTGAAAAATAGCAAAATTTCTAAATACGAGCGGTACAAATTTTTTCTTAGAAGAATTGATAAAAAATGCAAAAGAAAGACTGATTTTAATTAGCCCTTATCTTCGGCTTAATGACCGTATCAAAGAATTATTAGAGGATAAAAATCGTTTAAAAATTGATATTCGGATCATTTATGGGAAAAGCGATTTACATCCTGATGAAATTAAATGGATGCAAAAATTAGATTATGTTCGAGTAAGTTTCTGCAAAAATCTTCATGCTAAATGTTATTTAAATGAAACAAGTTGCATTATTTCCAGCTTAAATTTATATGAATTTAGCCAAGTAAATAATAATGAAATGGGGATCTTAATCAATAAAGAAGATGATACTGACGTATATAAAGATGCCTATGAAGAAGCTCAACGTATCATTCGTATTAGCGATGAGGTTCGAATTTCTCTTGATGAAGTCAAAACAGAAGAAGTAGAAGATAATTCAAAAGAGCTATTAGAAAATTCGAGTAAATTAACTTCCTCAAAACTTGCTGCTAAACATAAGCTTAAAACGCCTGAATTATTAGATAAACTTGTAGCAAAAGGTTTTTTTAACTTTAAACGATGGCGGTAAACATTATTTGACTGAACAAGGTAAAACTGTGGGTGGAGAATTCAGGTCAAGCCAATATGGTGGTTATTTTCTGTGGAATGAAAATACAGAAATCTAGACTATTTTCATGTGTATTCGTTTAAGCTTAATCGAATACAAGGCTTGAAAAGAATGAAGTTCTCACTATTCATTTTATGAGTTGAGAGCTTCATTCCTCATTAACCATCAAATCGCCACTAAATCACGAATCCCCTTTTCAGACATTTCTTCACCAATGCCTTGTGCCACCACTTGTCCGCGTGCCATCACGGTATAGTTATCTGCCAATTCCTCGGCAAAATCATAGAATTGCTCGACCAGTACAATCGCCATTTCGTCACCATCAGCCAATTTGCGAATCACTCGACCAATATCTTTAATAATCGAAGGCTGAATTCCTTCGGTCGGCTCATCTAAAATCAAAACTTTCGGTTCGGAAGCTAAAGCACGTGCAATGGCTAATTGCTGTTGCTGCCCACCCGATAAATCACCGCCACGACGATGTTTCATTTCGTCTAAGACAGGAAAAATCTCATATAAATGCTCAGGAACTTTACGGGTTTTTGCGCCTGAAAACTTTGCCATGCCGATCAAAATATTTTCCTCTACAGTCAGGGTTGAGAAAATATCACGCCCTTGAGGAACATAGGCCAAACCCGCGCGTACACGCTGTTCAGGGCTCATTTTAGCAATGTCTTTACCATCCAATAAGATTTGCCCAGACTTAATCGGTAAAATTCCCATCAAACATTTTAATAAGGTGGTTTTACCCACACCATTCCGTCCTAAAACCACAGAACACTCACCAATCGGTGCAGTTAAAGTCACATCACGGAGAATGTGACTGCCCCCATAAAATTGATTGACGTCTTTTATTTCTAGCATATTGCTCCCCTTAACGTCCTAAATACTTTTCAATCACATCGTCATTGGCTTGTACTTCCGCCAAGGTTCCTTCTGCAAGAATGGCACCTTGTGCCAGAACCGTAACTTTCTCACTGATGGTGTCGATAAAGCTCATATCATGCTCGACCACAACCAATGTATGATTCTTTTTTAATTCCAAACATAACTCTGCTGTGCGTTCAGTTTCAGCATCGGTCATTCCCGCTACAGGCTCATCCAACAAAATCAGTTTAGGTCTTTGCATCAACAGCATGCCAATTTCTAGCCACTGCTTTTGTCCATGTGATAACAATCCCGCAGGCTTTTGAATAAACTCTTGTAAACGAATCTGTTGCAAAGACTCATCCAAAGCCAACTGTGCATCAGAACTTAACTTGCTAAAAAAACTTTTTTTCACGGTTTTGTCTTTTGGTGCAGCAAGGAGCAGATTTTCCATCACGGTAAAATTTTCAAATACAGTTGGTTTCTGAAACTTACGACCAATACCCGCTTCTGCAATTTGCTCTGTACTCATTTTGGTAAGATCATAGTTTTGACCAAAAAAGGCAGTACCTTCGGTAGGACGTGTTTTACCAGTGATGACATCCATCAATGTGGTTTTTCCCGCACCATTTGGCCCAATAATGCAGCGCAACTCCCCTTCTTCAATGTAAAGAGACAAATCATTTAAAGCGCGGAAAGAATCAAACCATACACTGACTTTCTCTAAATAAAGCGCAATACCATGACTGAAATCAGCACCTTCAGCTTTAGGACGACCATAACCCTCACCGATTTGCCCACCATGCTGCGAATTTAAGCCCAAATCTGACAATAGCTCTGACATTAGTGATCCTCCTTTTTAAAGCGCTCAAGCAATCCAATCACCCCTTTAGGGAGGAAGATGGTTACAACGATAAATAATGCACCAAGGATCAATAACCATATTTCAGGATATGCAACGGTAAAGTAGGTTTTAACTCCATTGATCAGACCTGCACCTAGAATTGGGCCAATCAATGTGCCACGACCACCTGCCGCAACCCAAACCGCCATTTCAATCGAATTCACAGGATTCATTTCACTTGGGTTAATGATGCCTGCTTGTGGGACATACAAGGCACCAGCAACTCCGGCAATCACCGCAGAAAGAACCCATGCCGAGAGTTTGTACCACAGGGTGCGATAGCCTAAATATTGCAAACGGTTTTCACTATCACGGATTGCTCCCAATACTCGACCATAAGGCTTATTCATTAAACTGCGTAAGCCGATAAAGCTGAGTAACAACACTAAGGCTGTGAGGAAACACAATGTTGCTCGCATAGAAGCAGAGGTAATATCCATCCCAATAATGGTTTTAAATCCAGTAAAGCCATTGTTCCCACCAAAACCTGTTTCATTGCGGAAGAACAACAGTGCAGCAGCAAAAGTCATGGCTTGGGTGATAATCGAAAAGTACACACCTTTAATTTTGGAACGGAATGCAAAGAATCCAAAGATAAAGGCAATCACGCCTGGTACCAAAATCACCAAAGCCAAAGCCCATAAGAAATGCTGGGTTCCGACCCAGTACCAAGGCAGCTCAGTCCAACTGAGAAAACGCATAAAGTCAGGCAATTGCTCGCCTGCTGACTCTCGCATCAGGTACATACCAAAAGCATAACCACCCAAAGCAAAATATAATCCATGCCCCAGACTTAGAATGCCGGCATAACCCCAAACCAGATCCAAAGCCAGTGCAACCAAGGCGAGACACATGATTTTGCCAATCAAAGTCACCCAGTATGCTGAGAGGTGTAAAGCGGAATCTTGTGGCAACACATGAAACCACGGCAAAATCAGCATCACAGCGAAACATACAGCTATGGCGATTGCACTATAGGGTTTATCTGAAAGTAATGATGTGATTTTCATAGGCTTACTCCACAAAACGACCTTTGATAGCGAATAAACCTTGTGGGCGTTTTTGAATAAACAGAATCACAAGAACCAAGAGAATAATTTTGGCGAGCACTGCGCCCATACCAATTTCGAGAATTGTTCCACTTACACCTAAACCTAATGCGGCAAGCACAGCGCCCCAAACCTGACCAACGCCACCCACAACCACCACAAGGAAAGCATCAATAATATAGTTTTGCCCTAGGTCAGGTCCGACATTGCCGACTTGTGCCAAGGCACAGCCTGCCAGCCCTGCAAGTCCTGAACCCAGTCCAAAGGCCATCATATCGATCCGTGCAGAGCGAATGCCGACAGCACGTGCCATCTGACGGTTTTGCGTGACTGCACGGACGAATAGACCAAATCGGGTTTTATTGAGAAGGTAAACCAGTAAAAGTAATACAGCGATGGTGAAGACGATGATCGCGATACGGTTATACGGCAGCATCAAACTAGGTGTAAGCGAAATCCCGCCTGACAGCCATGAAATATTTGATACTTCCACATTCTGCGCACCAAAAATCATCCGGACCAATTGCATCAAAATAAGGCTGACACCAAAGGTCGCCAACAGAGTTTCTAACTGACGGCCATACAACGGACGAATCACGGTTCGTTCTATCAACATGCCAATCAAAGCACTGACTAGAAATGCTGCTGGAATTGCTGCAATCAGGTACCAATCCACATAAGCACTCAAATGGGTTTTAAAGAAACTTTGCACCACATAAGTGGTATAAGCACCGATCATGATCAACTCGCCATGCGCCATATTGATCACACCGAGTAAGCCATAAGTAATCGCCAGTCCTAATGCTGCGAGCAATAAAATACTTGCGGTACTGAGGCCTGAAAAAACATGTCCTGTCCATTCACTGGCTTGAATGCGGGTTTTAATACTACTTTGCGCACTGACCAATGCAGCCTTTAATTCTGGATTTAAATTTGGCTGTGTTAGCGCTTGTTCCATGATCGCCAAAACATCAGGACGACTAGAATCTTTTAGCGTTTTAACCGCCTGAATTTTGGTGAGCGTATCTGGACTATTAAAATCAATTCGTGCTTTTAACTGAGCTAAACGTGCCTTCACTTTATTATTTTTTTCATTGAGATAAAGTTGGTTAATGACCTTGATATCCAGTTCATCTAAATTATTCTCCAAGATATCAATCGCAGCCAATCGCTGTGATGCATCTGTGGACTGTAACTTGATCTTCGCCTGACCAAAGCTTAAGGCTTTGTGCAAGGTATTGACCAGCGTCACTTGATTTAAATCACTTGGCCAATCAGTAATTGCCTGTTCATCTGGATAACTGAACAGTTTATCGCCAGCTTTCATGATGTAGGTATTGCCCGAACTGTCGGTATAAAGCTCGTCGTTTTCGACATAGGCCACCAGCTTATCAAGCTCGTCTATACTTGCTGGCCATTGATTCAGCATCGCTCGACGCTTTGCAAAATCTGCACGTACAAATTTTTGAATGGCATCATCATGGCTTGCCGCTGGCTGAGCGGATGACGATTGCGCGATATGCACAGATTCAGCAAAAATCTGTTGAATAAGAAATAATTGAGAGATCGTAAAAAAAAGTGCTGCAAGTTTCAGTCTAAGTGACATGTGCAACTCCCCCTATTTTTGTTTAAATACAATGACCTTTAAAGTTGAGTCATCAGTTAAGCCCACTATGCATATAGCGGGCTTTTGGGGTCGTAAAGTCTTTATTTAGGAATGTACGGGCTCCATGGTTCCGCTTTGATCGGTTGAGGGCTCTTGTAAACCACATCAAATTGCCCATCACCACGAATTTGTCCAATCATCACAGGCTTATGTAAGTGATGATTAGTAGCATCCATACTTAAGGTATAGCCTGACGGTGCTTTAAAGCTTTGACCTGCCATCGCTTCACGGACTTTATCTACATCCGTTGTTCCCGCTTTTTCAACGGCTTGTTTCCACATATTGATGCCAACATAGGTGGCTTCCATTGGGTCATTGGTCACCAATTTACTGGCATTGGGTAGCTTATATTCCACTGCATATTGCTTCATCTTATTGACGAATTCGGTATTCACTGGATTCTTCACAGACATAAAGTAGTTCCAAGATGCCAAATGCCCGACCAATGGTTTGGTGTCGATCCCGCGTAATTCTTCTTCACCGACTGAAAATGCCATCACAGGAATATCCGAAGCTTTTATGCCTTGGTTACCCAATTCACGATAGAACGGTACGTTAGAATCGCCATTGATGGTGGAAATAACCGCGGTCTTTTTACCAGCAGCAAATTTCTTAATATTGCCGACGATGGTTTGATAATTACTGTGCCCAAATGGTGTGTATTCTTCCATGATGTCTGCATCGGCAACGCCTTTAGACTTTAAGAATGCGCGTAAGATTTTGTTGGTGGTCCGCGGGTAAACATAGTCGGTACCTAATAGAACAAAACGTTGTGCCTTACCTCCCTCTTCACCCATTAAGTATTCAACAGCAGGAATCGCTTGTTGATTGGGTGCTGCGCCTGTATAGAAAATATTCTTAGACTGTTCTTGCCCTTCGTATTGCACTGGATAGAACAACAGACCATTGAGCTCCTCTACAACTGGTAACACTGATTTACGTGAAACTGAAGTCCAACAGCCAAAAATGACAGCGACTTTGTCCTGAGTAATCAACTGGCGGGCTTTTTCAGCAAATAATGGCCAGTCTGATGCAGGATCAACGACAACAGGCTCAAGCTTTTTCCCCATCACCCCACCTTTGGCATTAATTTCATTGATTGCCATCAGTGCCGTATCTTTGAGCGATGTTTCAGAGATTGCCATGGTTCCAGACAATGAATGTAAGATGCCCACTTTAATTGTGTCACCGCTTGTGGCAGTTGCCGATTTATTTTCTGCTGCGGGTTTCGCTTCCGTTTTATCTGCGGGTTTTGAGCAAGCTGTCAGCGCAATGCTCCCCATCATTGCCACAGCGAGAAGTGTTTTTGAAAACATTTTTTGTTGGAACATCATCTTTTTCTCTCCAAACCTTTTGGTGCATTTTTGAATGCGCGATTTTGCTTTTACCTGACAGGCTTAATTCAATTTTTATGCCAAGTGGAGGATTTGTGATTTTATCGCTGAATATTTATTCTGATAAAATATAATAAAATCAAAATATTAAATGCTATTATTTTTATATAAGTTGAAGATACGTTGATAGGCATCAAATGCCTTTCAATCACTGGATATAGCCAGCACTTAGCAAGTGAAAATGCGAGATTAAAAGCCACACTGGTCAAATTAAGTGCGATTTTTTTTGTTTAAAATGAGCAATGAGAGTGCAAAAAATTTACCCAAAATTAAATTTTTAGAGCTTTCGGGATAAATTCTGCTTTACAGCACCAAACGCTTTTGACAGGATGATCCAATCCCTGAGATGGATGGAGCAGAAGTAAAAGAATAGGAGAAAAAATAGAAAGATAATGCAGAAACAATTTGTATTACGATCAATATAATTCTGTTTACATCAATGCGATATTTAAGAAGTATCAAAAAAAATGATGCACTGAGGCATCATTTTTAAATATGAATGAGTTCAGCGATCAAACACTCAAATCAGCTAAATTACCTTTTTGCTCTAACCAGTCTTTACGATCACCTGACCTTTTTTTGGCAAGTAATTTGTCCAGTAAGCCTGTTGTGTGATGCGTGTCGTCCAAATCCAACTGCACCAAACGGCGTGTATTTGGATCTAAGGTGGTTTCACGCAATTGACTGGCGTTCATTTCACCCAAACCTTTAAATCGAGTAATTTGCGGGTTTTTAGATTTAACTCTCTTTAAGATAGCTTCTAACTCTTCGTTATCAAGCGCGTAATAAACATCTTTGGCATCATCGATACGGAACAATGGTGGCATTGCAACATATAGGTGCCCAGCATCGACCATTGCAGGGAAATGCTTGACGAAGAGTGCACAAAGCAAGGTCGCGATATGCAAACCATCTGAATCGGCATCGGCAAGGATACAAATTTTGCCATAACGTAATTCGGAAAGATCATCACTGCCCGGATCTACACCGATCGCAATCGCAATATTATGCACTTCTTGAGAGGCCAACACCTCGTCAGAAGACACTTCCCAAGTATTTAAAATTTTCCCACGAATCGGCATGATCGCTTGGAAGTTTTTATCACGGGCTTGTTTTGCGGAACCACCGGCAGAGTCACCTTCGACAATAAACAGTTCTGATTCTTCAAGGGTATGACCCACACAATCTGATAGTTTTCCGGGCAAGGTTGGACCAGCAACAATCTTTTTACGTTCAACTTTTTTGGCTGCTTTTAAACGGCGACCCGCTTTCGCAATCACAATCTCAGCCAATTGCATGGCCACTTCAGAGTTTTGATTTAGCCAGAGCGCAAAAGCATCTTTGGCAATATTTAAAACAATGTTAGACGCTTCTCGGCTTGAAAGACGTTCTTTGGTTTGTCCTGAGAATTGTGGCTCTTGGAATTTAAGCGACAGGATATAATTGACCCCGTCCCAAACATCTTCAGCAGATAATTTCAGATTACGTGGCAACAAGTTACGTAACTCACAAAACTCACGCATCGCATCGGTAACACCTGAGCGTAACCCGTTTACATGGGTTCCCCCTTGTGCCGTTGGGATCAAATTCACATAACTTTCCTGAATTTGTTCGCCACCCTCAGCATTCCAGCAAATTGCAAACTCAGCACTGGCGCGTTCAGCTTCACCCGTTGCAACAAAGGCAGGATCTGGAATGATTTCACGATCTTGTAATTCATCCATCAAATAGTCGACGAGACCATTTTCAAACTGCCATTCAATTTTTTCGTCATTAATCTGGTCAATATAATTAATTTGTAGACCAGCAGCCAATACAGCTTTGGCTTTGAGATTATGTTTTAACGCTTTTAAAGCAAATTTAGGAGAGTCAAAATATTTCGCTTCTGGCCAAAAATGTACTGTTGTCCCCGTAGCACGTTTTGGCGCTTTACCTTCCAAAATCTCTAAAGGCGCAACAGGTTCACCATGTTCAAACGCCATTTTATAAAGATTGCCGTGCCGTTGAACTTCAACTTCAACACGATCAGACAAGGCATTGACCACGGAAATCCCAACACCATGCAAACCGCCCGAAAACTGATAGTTATCGGTGCTAAATTTACCGCCTGCATGCAGTTTCGTCAGGATAATTTCAATCCCGCTTTGTCCGTATTCAGGGTGAATATCGACTGGCATACCACGGCCATTGTCTTCGACCGACAACGAACCATCTTTATATACCGTGACAGTAATTTTATTGGCATGTCCTGCAAGTGCCTCATCGACAGCATTATCAATTACTTCTTGCGCCAAATGGTTTGGACGAGTGGTATCGGTATACATACCTGGACGGCGACGTACAGGATCTAGACCAGATAATACTTCAAGTGATTGGGCCGTATATTGAGACACGTTGAGTTTTTTCCTTTTATTTTACGGAGTATGATAAAAATTCCAGAATCATGGGTATTTTATCTGCAAAATCTTCCATCGCATGATTACCATGCATTTCTGTCATGATCAATGATGTGTGTGGAGCTGCACTATAATACCGTTCAGCGTCACGATAATCTAAAACTTCATCACCTTGTTGCAATAAGACCAGTATTTTGTCTGCATCTTGTACAAATGGCACGGCAATCGCTTCCAAGTAGTCAAGTTGTAAACGATCTAAAGTCCATTGTTCATTGATCTTATAGGGAATCTGTTCAATTCCAAATAAATTACTGAACAATTGCCATGGTCGCATAGCTGGATTAATTAAAACAGCAGGCACACCATATTTTGCGACCAATTGTGTCGCATAAAAGCCACCAAAGCTACTCCCCACCAGTGCAACATCAGGCAATTTTTCAATGAGCGCTGAAATTTGATCTAAAACCTGTTGCGGATGCTGGTTTAAATCAGGCAAATGCACACTATGCGATGAATAACATCGACAATAATCATCTAGTTGTTGCCCTTTTATTGATAAAGGACTACTTTTAAAACCATGTAAATAAATAATATTCATTGAAAATAGTTTGCTTTTTTACCACCAATGTTTTAGTTTTTAATGTGATTCAAATCACATTATTGTTTTAATTTGTATATGTCAGGATATTGTCCGACAAAAAACTAAAACTTAATCGCAATTATCGGTATTTTAAATAGCGTTCAGGATGAACAAGATAAGATGATTGCCTAGGGATTTATACATTGATCTACAGCAAAAATAAAGTCTTTGTTCCAGATCAATATGGATGAGGAAACAACAATGCCAAGCTTAACCCCTTTACACGAAACCTATTGTAAGTGGGATCGTTCGCCTCCAAGTCAGGCCGACGTATTAGAAGGTTTAGCGCAGTTAGTGAGTACGCCACTCAGTGGTATGGTTCAAGACTTCATCCAGTCGATTCAACGTGAAATGTTGCTGAGTATTTTTGGCTTAAGTAAACAAAAAGCCAAACGATTCCAATCCCGTCCAATTGTCGATAAATTCTATCAATTTGGTTATCACGCATTGCAAAATTATGGTAGCCACCTGATTGCCCCAATTTTACGTAAAACCATTGAACGTTTCCCAAATTTACATGATAAGCCATTGACCTCTCATATGACCTTTTTGGTCAGTGTTTTAAATGGGGTGTTGGGCGATTATTTGTTGGCAACCCATAATCCGCTCGCACTGTCACCTGTGCTTTATGATCATTATGGTTCATTACAGCAAGGTGATTTGGCTGGCCGTGTGGTGATTTTCTCTCACGGTTTATGTATGAATTATCAAGACTGGACCAATCGTAACAATGGCGGTATTGGTGAGAAACTCTTGGCGCAACGTGATCACAACACCATGTTGTATTTTCACTACAATACTGGACGTAGAATTTCAGCCAATGGACGTTCATTGGCAAATCTTTTAGAAGATTTAATCAAACGTAACCCTCGCATTACCAGTATTGATTTAATTGGCCACAGTATGGGTGGCTTGGTTTCTCGCAGTGCGCTGTTCTATGGCAAACAAAACATGCATCAGTGGTTCCACATGGTTGAGAATCTGGTTTGTATTGGCTCCCCGCATCATGGTGCGTTATTAGAACGTTTCGGATTTGCCATGCAAGAGAAAGTGGGTAATTTCCCGATTGTTAAAATGATCAGTCATATCGTCAATATCCGCAGTAATGGCATCTTAGACTTGCGTTATGGAAGTGTTCGAGATGATGACTGGGAGCATAACAATGCCCGTATTGGCTTGATGGATGACAACCGCAAACCAGCTCCGCTACCATCGCATATCAATACCTTTTTAATTGCAGGTACCTTGGAATTTGAAAACCGCAAAAACCGCACCTTAAAAGTGATTGGCGACTATCTCGTCAGTGTTAAAAGTGCCTTAGGTGAACACCCAAACCCACGTTTTCAGTTGAAATTACCTGAATCGCATAAAGCTGTGTTTTATGGCTTAAACCATCTTGAGATTCAATATCATCCTTTGGTTTCGGAACAAATTGCCAAATGGTTTTATCCGCACCATGACGAATTGGCAGAAGAACAAATTCGCAAATATTTGATTAAATTAGAAAGTATGCAAGGGATTGTTGAGACCTAATTGTAAAAAAGCTGATCTTCAATCAGCCTTTTTTGCTATTTCACTTCAATTTGATAAGACTTGTTCTGCTGAGGATCAACCATGTCACCATATTCATCAAAGTTTGATTTTTCTGCACATTGGGTATCGATCAATAAGCGTTGATTTTTTACAATAAAGCCTTGTTTTAATTCACAAGTCCAAGCTTTATTATAAAATTTTTGGCTGAGCTTTTTGCCTGTTAAATCAAATTGCGTCACCTCAATCAGCGACTGGGCAAGTGTTCTTGCAAGATGGCTCTGCGACACAGACAATACGTAGTATCTGCCACCATGTAATTGGCAGTCTTCAATTCGACTTGAAAAATAATCTGGATCGACAATAAATTTTTTAAATGGCTGAGCACCCAATTTGATATAGGAAACATCGGCTGGAATGGTGTCATCAAATTTAGATTTAAACTGACAAGACACATCTTTACTGACCACATTGCTGGCTGGTTTTGCAAAGACTTGTGCTGTAGCCAAACAGACCAGCATACCGATCCCGGCTAAATTTATTTTATGATTCATAATTTTTCTTGATTTATAAGCAATTGAAGTTTATATGAAAAAAGAGCCAGTTTAGACTGGCTCTTAATGTTTTTAAATTAGTACTTTCTAAACAACTGCCACAGACTGATCAATGCCAATACACTGAAAAACAGTAATGACCAAACAGGTAAAGATTGTCCTAAGAAAGTCCAATCGACCATGGCACATTCGCCAGAACCCTTAAGCACATTTTCAAACACAGCCTTTAAAGGCAAAGTGTTGACCCAATAGTCCAGACCTGGACCACAACTTGGAACCTGATCTTTAGGTAGGTTCTGTAGCCACACATGCCGAGCGGCAACACCAACTGACCAAGAAATCGCAGCTAAACCCAAAACGCTATAAATGCGTTTAAATACATTTGTTTTTGGGTTATGCAAAAAGGCAATCAATGAAATTAGCCCTAGACCAATCAATCCAATACGTTGAAATACACATAGTGGACATGGCTCAAGCCCTTGTACATGCTCTAAATAGAGCGCAAATGACATACCAATCACACTTGCCAAAAATAAAAGACCACTTACGAAGCGATAACTACGCCATTGCATGGAACTTCCTCATTATCTAATTAATGCTTTATCTAAATTTACTCAGATAATCCTCGAAACTTATACTTGTATTTTGTTCAAGTTGCTGTTGTTCTGCGAGAGATGTTCGAGTAAGCCCCTCAAAATACGCTAAAGTTTCCGGACTTAATACATGTTGTTCGTAACTTTGGATATGTTGATTGGCCATATAGCCACCAAAATTCCATGTGCCACCTTGCTCTACAGTATCGGCAATCACATGCGCTGATAGTGTTTCATCCACGTCATCAATACGTGTTTGCATCACCGTCAACGCTTGGCGATATAAATCTGTTGCATAAGATTGGTTGAGTAGATCTGCAAGTGGTTGCATGGCGGTGACATGCTGTTGAATCCACTCAAGTAATGGATATTCAACACCCGCTTCAATGATTTTCGCATTTGGCGCACGACCACGATTGACCACTTCAGCCTGGTTTTGCTCAATAATATCTTGTTCTTCATCCCATAAATCTGGGCTTTCTTTAAGCAAGCAATACAATGCAACCACTTCCAAGAAGCCTGCTGTATCCTCATCGATACCTATCGCACTGTATGGATTTACATCTACCGCGCGTAATTCAACATAGCCAATCCCACGATTTGACAAGGCCTGAGATGGCGTTTCCCCTGCTTGTGGCACTTGTTTTGGACGGACTAAGCTGTAGTATTCATTTTCAATTTGTAAGACGTGATCATTAATTTGAATCGGCTGACCATTGGCATCGTTTAAACCTAAATGACTAAACTGCGCATAAGGTGAATTGACTGCTTTTTGTAATTCAGCCACATAACTTTCTAAATTGTTGTAATGAATACCCAATTGTTTTTGTGCAGAATTTTGATAACCAAAACGCCCCATACGCAATGCTGTGGCATAAGGTAGAAATAATGTGCCTTTGATTAAAGGCAACAATTGATGCTCACGCCCTGTCATAAAGCATTTACAGACTGAAGGGCTGGCACCTACCAAATACATCACGAGAGGAGTTAAACGAATAAAGTTACGGATTAATCCAAGATAACGATGACTGCGATAATCTTGCAGGCTTAATGCTTTAAGCGCTTCATTGCTTTCGTGTTGTTGTAATTGTTCAAATAACGCATCTGGGAAAGACACATTATAATGCACACCCGAAATCGTCTGCATACGGCGCCCATAACGAATGCCGAGACCATGACGATATAAGGTTTTGAATTGACCAATATTGGATGTGCCATATTGCGCCAAACGGATATTTTCTTCTTTGTCATCCAGCATACATGGCATGGACAAAGTCCATAGCTTTTCATCATTTTCTAAATGACGATGCACAACAGCATGTACATCGGTTAAAAAGCTTAACGCTTCAGGAATACTTTCTTTGGGAGGTGTAATAAACTCCATCAAAGCTTCTGAATAATCTGTGGTGATATGCGGATGTGTTAGGGCTGAGCCTAAAGACTGAGGATGATCAGCCTGTGATAAAAAGCCATTACTTTGCATACGCAGGCTTTCACGTTCGATGCCACGTAACATGCCTCTGAATAAGGTAGAATCCACCCAATTTGGTACTAAAGATTGGGAAATCGTTTCGGGTTGACTCATACTTACTCGCTTATCTTAAAGAATTTTTTAAAATAAAATGTTTTGATGCGCGCAGTATAACGTTATTTATCGATATACACGTATAAGCATCGTTGTTTTAAATGAATTATTCACTTTATTTCGGAAAAGTTTTTAACACAAACTACCTCTACAAGACATCTAAAATTTGTGATTTTATAGAAAAATTACCACTAAAGAATTGTAACTACTATGAATTATCAAGAAATTATCGATTTTTGGTTTAGTGAAGAAACTCAACCATTTTGGTTCGCAAAAAGTGACGCATTCGATCAAACTTTGCACCAGCGATTTGCACTTACCTTGGATCAAGCCAAACATTGTGAGCTATGGACTTGGCGTGCCACAGCAGAAGGTCGCTTGGCTGAAATTATTGTTTTAGATCAATTCTCGCGTAATTTGTATCGAGATCATGCTGAATCTTTTGCACAAGATGCCTTGGCACTTGCGCTAGCACAAGAAGCAATTCAGCTGAATTTAGATCAACAATTAAGCCCCGAACAGCGTTCATTCCTGTATATGCCATTTATGCATAGTGAATCAAAAATTATCCATATCCAAGCTTTGCAAATTTTTGAAGAGCTGGGCAATCCACTCAATTTAGATTTTGAGAAAAAGCATAAAGTGATTATTGATCGTTTTGGACGTTATCCTCACCGTAATCAAATTTTAGGGCGAAGCTCAACGGCAGAAGAAATTGAATTTTTAAAACAGCCGAATAGTCATTTTTAATCCTAATCATTTTTATCTAAACAGCTTATGCAGAAATATTTTGCATAAGCTGTTTGACCAGCGCATCAAAGCATACTGATCCATCAGCAGCAGCAAGCGTTAGAAAACATAGCTGTGTTTAATAATGGTATTTTCAATCATTTCTGCAGGTATGGACTTTAACTGCTGTTCATGCGAGTCAAAACTTGAAAATAGCGGTATGCCCTTTCCAAGAAGAACAGGCATGATAAAAACCTCTAAGGTATTGAGCAGCTTCTGTTCAATAAAAGTATTCTGCAATTGCGTTCCACCGACAATCCAGACATTGCCGTTATAATTCTGTTTGAGGTGCTCAACAAGTTCATCCACAGCTAAGTTCCACCGCGAAAGCGAGGTATGAGTTAAAGCTAAATCAGGATTAGAAGTGACGATAAATCCTTTCTGGTTTGGATAAGGCCACGCCTCACCAAAAGAACAAATCACTTCATAGGTTTTACGCCCCATAATCACAATATCGATATCTTGGATAAAATCATCATATCCATAGTCAATACTTTGAAATGGCGCTAAAAACGCTACAGAACCATCTAGTGTTGCGATATAACCATCTGCGCTTGTTGCAATATACCCTTTAATTTGAATACTCATTTAACCCTCTCTCAACAGCCTTCACTCTCAACAGTCTTGATTTTTTTATCATGGATCAAATACGCATAATATCGTGCTTATTGTTTAAACTTTACGTGAATAGTCATTTATCTTGTTGAGTATCATCCTGAATTAACAAAATTCTTCTTGAAATTCATTGTCAGTCCATCAATTTAGAACAATATACTGAGGATTATAAATTCATTAAATTCCATCCAGAAGAATGGAAAGGAGAGACACATGAACAAAGTACTCATTGGTCTAACTATTGCAGTGGCGCTCACCATCACAGGTTGTGCGACGACACCAAGCAAACCACGTACCTTTGACCAGCTTGGGCAATACACTACGGTTCCACTTAACGATCATAGCTATCGCATCAGCTTCCAAGGCAATAGCAATATGAGTTTTGGAACAGCTGAAGAAATTAATCTTGTTAAAGCCGCACAAACCACGCTTTTAAATGGATTTACGTACTTCAAGGTTTTAGATGACCCAAGCAATCGCACTCAGCAACCGCCTCGTAAAGCGGTAGTTTACCCATCATCAAACTACTATCCATATGGCTGGGGCTATCGTCGTCATCCAGTGTTCTGGAATGACCCATTTTATGATATGCCACAAGTGGTGACCATTGACCCTGTGCAAATTTCCTATACGATAGAATGTTATAAAGATAAAAAATCATCACCGAATGATGCATTTGACGCTCGTCTGATTTTGCAATCTTTAGGACAAAAATATGGTGTTAGTCCGACAGGACAAGTACTGCAACCACAGCCTGATGCGGTAACATCAACGAAATAAAAATGCAGAAATCGATTTAGGAAAATGAATGAGCGGAATTGAACAAAGTGAAGTTCTCAATGAAATTCCAAACTTAGATCGAAGCAAACGCTTTGCGACCATTGCCTTGGTGGTGGCTGTTGTCGCATGGTTTGCTTTGATCATTTCCGCCAAACTGATGCCTGAGTATGCTTGGTTTATTCATATTCTCATGCTGGGTGCTGAAGCTGGCGTGGTCGGTGGCTTAGCCGATTGGTATGCGATTACCGTGTTGTTTCGTAATCCCTTTGGGAAAATTCCCATTCCTAAATTCCTCAAAGATCACACCGAAATCATTCCACGTAATAAAGCACGTATTGCGGAATCGATGGGTAAATTTGTCCAAGAGAATTTTCTCTCCCCACAAATTGTTGAACGTAGTTTAAAAAGTATTGATCTTAGTTTTGCTGTCGGTCAATGGCTGGCCAATCCTAAAAATAACGGTCAAGTGGTGGACGTAATTCAGCAGACTGTCCCTAAAATTTTCGAATTTGTCGGGCAGGATCAAATTGGACGCTTTATTCAAAACAACAGTGTGCAATGGGTTCGAAATACTCGAATGAACCAATTGGCAAGTGAAATGCTGCGTGCAGTTTTAGAAAATGATTTCCATCAAGATGTATTACAACGTGGACTGGATATTGCCCATGAATGGATGATGACCCATCCTGAAAAAACCCGTGAAATTACCCAAACTATGTTTAAAGAACTTGGTGTTTCACGCCTTGCCAAAGGTGCCAGCTGGATTGGGATTGATGTTGAGCAACGCACCATTGATTCAGTGATTGAAAAAGTGGAATCCATGCTTGCTGATCAAGAGCATCCTATTCGTCAAAAAATTGAAGAAGCTGCACATGAACTTATGCTACAACTGGCAGATAACAATAGTCATGCCAGCATAAGCTTAAATGAAACCAAGAATGCCCTTTTAGACAGCGAACCAGTACTCAACTTTATTACTGGTGCTGTGGTGATTTTATGTGATGCGGTTAAATCTGACTTGCTTAAAGCAGACTCAGGTATTGCCATGAATTTAAGAATCGCCATTCAACAGCTTGGTGAAAACTTGATGCAAAATCAGTCTGTACGAGAATTGCTGAATGATCGAATCAGCGGAATTGCCATCAATTTAAGTGACCAATATAGTGAGAAAGTGATTAAGTTTATTAGTCAACGTATCCATGAATGGGACTCTACCGAAATGATCGCCAAGATTGAAAATGAGGTAGGCGGTGATTTACATATGATCCGTGTTAATGGTGTTGTGGTGGGTGCATTTATTGGTCTAAGTTTAGGTGTGATTCGTGCTGTGATTGATTTTGCGATTTAAGAATATAAAAAATGGGAGTCTAGCTCCCATTTTTTAGCACTGCACTTTTTATCAATTTAAATGCTGTATCAATCAATCGCATAATTGATGGTCACCACAACCCGCGCAATTTTATTAATGGTGGCTTTATCATAAGCACCACCATAATCACTGTCATCATCAGAACCACTTTCAGGTAAAATATAAAACGCACCCTGACTTGCAGAACGCATCGCACCAACTTTTACCCCACCGACTTTTGCAAGCTCATTGGCACGGCTATGCGCATTTTTAGTTGCATTGGCGATCAATGACATTTTTATTTCTTCTAGATTCGACACCAAATACTGTGGTTTTTGCTCGATGGAGATGCCTTTTTCATCTAATAAATACGCATCTTTTGCGGCTTTCTCAATCTTTTGAATATCACGACTATTTATCACTAGTGATTGCATCGCAGTATAGCCTCTAAACTCGCGGGTAAATTTCCCCTCGCCTTGATTCACTTCTTCATAATAGGGTTGAGAACTTTTATTGCCCAGTTTCATTTCTGTTGCCTTAAACCCGTGCTCAACAAAGAAATCTTGTAGTGCTTTTATTTCTTGATCCAACAATTGATAGGCGGCTGAAACACTGTCTGAAGCACGACTGGTTTGCAGATGAATCTCCCAGCGCGCTAGATCCGCTTGTATAGGTTTTTCAGCCAACCCTTTGACCACTATTGAATTTTTTTCACCATTAAACTGCTTAAGTGCATAGCCCATGACACTTGCCGAAATAATGAATCCTAAACTTAGAATGAGTGCAAAGACCCATAAAGTTTTATATGTGATTGATTTATTTTCCATTATTGTAGTATCGCTAAAATTATTATAAATAAGTTATAGTAAGGATTCTACAACAAGTCAACCCACTTTGCCCCTATAAACAATATTGCTTTATGGTTTGCATTGCTGATAAAGATTAATCACGCCTTATAAAAATCAGAATAATTCATCTAATCATCATATGAAATTTACATGATCTGATTCAGCGCTTAAAATCACTGCTAAAGTGCGTTTAAGCCATCTAAAATTGCTCTGAAACGAATGAATAAAATTTCAGTTTGGATCTTGTGGGCTTAAAAATGAGAAATTTAGCAATCATCTTATCGGTAATTTTACTTCTCACTCTTTTGTAGTTCTATTTAGTTAATCTTTCGCATCATACTCGGCGATATACCATAATGTTTTCTAAACTCACGTGAGAATTTCGACATATCATCAAAACCACACTGATAGGCGATCTGATTAATCTTATGCGTATGTTCATTGGTCTGTATCAACATCTTCTTGGCTAATTGCAGACGGCTTTGCATCACATAACGGCCAAATGTGGTTTCATTCTGTTGAAAAAGTTTACTGATATATCGCGAACTAATACGAAGATCTTGAGCAATATCATGAATACTCAGCCCACTATTGTCTAAATGCTCCAAGATTAAATGCTTGACCTGTACGAGCATACTGTGGCTACTGGATCGAGGCGTTTTGTCTTTGATCTAATCAAGAACCACATAACGCAGTAAATCAAAAAATTTATGCAGTACCACCTGTTGAAGTTCAGTTGAAGCCTGCTCAGGAAACCAAAATAAATCATGTGCGTAATTTAGTAATAAAATTTTCAGTGGATGCCCATCACCAAAAGCATGACCGCACAACTGGTCAGGTCGCCCAAAATACTGTTGAAATTGCTCACGAGGGAACATGAGAACCAATTGATTGAATTGTCCATTCAAATACAAATCATACGGCTGCTGGGTATCATGAAAAATAAATTGCCCTTGGCTTAGGCATTGTTCACGACCATGATATTGAACACCCATTTGACCTTCTATCAGGAAGATAAATAAAATCTCATCATGATGACTATGTCTAATATTGGAAGCATGCCGTTCAACATGTTGACCATAGCCTTTGATTTCAACCAGTTGAATATTGCCTATATGTTTTGCAGACAAAGCACCAAAAAAGCCATCCTGTACAGAAACATTACAAGTCAATGGTACAAATACTTGACTAATCGCATCCTGCCAATAGTCACGTTGCAGCTTATTTTTGACACGCCTTGTGTCATAGTTAAACATCATTGTCTCTCTTATTTTTAGACGCTTATACAATAAAGCTAATCCGTTTAGCATAATTTGTAAACCTTCAACTCAGCGCCCCCTAATTTTGAGATCAAGCAAAATTTATCTCTTTTAAATTTGGAATCATTTTTTGGATTTTTAGTTCCGTATAGATCTATTTTTTGTGCCTGCTCAGCATACCCCCTGATCAATCTTTGGCTTTATAACCAAAAGTGCAATATTGCTTAGTTATTGAGAAAGGATCACTCATGAAAACTTCAATTAAAGTCGCTTGTGTACAAGCGGTTCCTGCATTTCTCGACTTACAAGGAAGCGTAGATAAAACCATCAAAATTATTGCCGAAGCAGCAGAAAAAGGGGTTGAACTTATCGCCTTTCCAGAGACTTGGATTCCTGGCTATCCATGGTTTTTATGGTTAGATTCTCCCGCTGCAAATATGCCATGGGTATATCAATACCATCTCAACTCACTTGAGCTTAATAGTGACCAAGCCAAACAAATTGCGGATGCTGCAAAAAAATATAATATGCATGTGGTTTTAGGCTTGAGTGAGCGTGATCATGGCAGTCTGTATATTTCCCAATGGATTATTGATCATCATGGTGAAACCATCGCTGTACGTCGAAAATTAAAAGCCACCCATGTAGAGCGGACTTTATTTGGTGAGGGTGATGGTAGTTCTCTGCAAGTCTATGACACTGCGCTTGGTCGCATTGGGGCACTGTGTTGCTGGGAACATTTACAGCCCTTAAATCGTTATGCAATGTATTCTCAGCACGAACAAATCCATATCGCAGCATGGCCTAGTTTTAGCTTATATACGGATATGACTGCAGCACTCGGCGCAGAAGTTAACAATGCGGCTTCACGTCTGTATGCAGCTGAAGGACAATGTTTTGTGCTTGCATCTTGTGCGATGGTTTCTCAGGAAATGATTGACGCTTTATGTACCGATGAGACCAAGAAAAAATTACTAAAAACTGGTGGTGATGCATCACGAATTTATGGCCCTGATGGTGGTGATCTTGCCACTCCACTTGCCCAAGATGAAGAAGGTCTATTAATCGCTGACATTGATCTTAATCATATTATTTTTGCTAAAAATGCGGCAGATCCTGTAGGGCATTATTCTCGTCCAGATGTTTTTCAGTTGGTATTTAATGCTCAATATAAACCCTGATCCTAGACAAAATAATGGACATGTAGTCCCTCTAAAGCTAACGTAAAGTTAACTTTGGAGATGTAAAAATGGCTAAACGCTTTAGTCCAGAATTTAAACAACAAGCAATAGATTATG